>Ga0256836_1001099_pt1 | contig 12625 bp, 9 predicted proteins | sample 4561380metaG_FD_185974 | JGI IMG/M metagenome (GOLD analysis project Ga0256836, IMG submission 185974) | Hydrothermal vent microbial communities from Guaymas Basin, Mexico - 4561-380 | ecosystem: Environmental > Aquatic > Marine > Hydrothermal vents | place: Mexico: Guaymas Basin | collected...
TAACCCTAATCCCGAAGGAGGGCGTGAACATCACCAAGGTCGAGATTGTCTCCATACTTCACGGACCATACGAGCTTGAGACCTTCATGAACGGCGGCGTCATAACGGCCAGGATTCCGGAAGAAGTCGTACCCGGCGACTACTTCCTTATCGTACACACGCCCTCGGGTGAAACGGTAATTCCAAACGGCGTCTACGTCTTCAAGGAGTATCCCAGCGTCCTCCGCATAGCCCACCTCAGCGACACCCACATAACCAGCGGTTCGAAGATCGGCTACGTATGCGGTGACTTCTTCCAGCGGGACATCTTTAAGCTCGAAAAGAACTGCTCCAGCGTTATACCCCTCCACAGTGCCGTCGCGACGGACAGCGCTTACACCTACTGGACGATGAACCCCAGCGCAACGCTCATAGTTAACACGGGTGACGACGTTGATACTGCCGGTGACTACGCCGGCTATCGGATAATGCTCGATATCCTCGAGAGAACCTCCGCCGGCGGAAGGCTCGTCATCAACATCAAGGGCAACCACGACGATCCGCCGACGGTTTTCACGAAGCTCATAGGTCCGAGGTACTTCTACAGGATAATAGGGAAGTTCCTCATAATAGGCCTTGACAGCAGGGGCGACGAGGCCCATCCAGAACTTGCCCAGCTCGAGTGGATGGAGAGCGTTCTCGAGGAGCATCCGGACAAGATCCCGATAGTGCTCGTCCACCACCCGTTCTGGTACAGTGCATCCCTCGGCAAGAAGGGCGGCTACATCAACGGAACGGCTTTTGACAACGAGTCCTGGGCAGAGATAGCGCCGCACGTCAGCTGGTACTGGATCGGTGGGCCGGAGCACACGAGCGAGGACATAGCAAGGCGCTTCCTCCAAGACGTTGAGAAGTACAACATAACGCTCATTCTGAGCGGTCACATCCACCACGACAAGACGGTCATATTCATCGACAAGGAGGGCAGGAAGCACTGGTTCGCCACCCTGACCGCAACCGGCGCTCCCGACAAGGAGACCAACCCGCCGAGCAGGCCCGGAAGGAGCCCGACATGGTACGGTTCGAACCTCATCACGATTTATGCGAACGGCACCGTTGAGATGAAGCCCGTCGAGGAGATGTTTGGAACGGTCTTTGGTGACTTCGTATCACTGCCGGTTCCCCAGAGGTTTATAGTCTTCAGGCACGAGGGAAGCGATGGAACTGCGATCAAGTTCATAAACGAGTACAGGCCAATTAGCGGACCTCTGACGGTCGTGGTTCCGGAGGGAGCCAAGGTAGATCCCGATGCGACCAACATCACGTACGAGGTACTCGGGGAGAGAACGATAGGTGACAAGCACTACATGCTCCTCAACGTAACGATCCCGCTTGGAACCTGGCAGCTCGTAGTCGACCTCGAGAAGGACACCAAGGCCCCCGACCTCTCGATAGCCTACACCCTCCCGAGCAAGCCTGTGCCGGGCAAGGTCATAAAGCTCTACGTCAGCGCCTCCGACAACCTCGGCATCCGCGACCTCTACGCCGAGATTTACGATGAGAATGCCGGAAAGCCCTTTGCCTACGGAAACACCACACGCTTCCCGGCTGAACCCGCCAGTGGAAAGCCCACGAACAAGTACTTCCTCTTCCAGATCCCGCCACTTGAGAAATCAAACTACGAGATCAGGATTACGGCCGTAGACTTCTACGGAAACAAAGTCACAAAGACCCTCAAGCTGAACTTTGCACCGCAGACGACAACTACCACCACAACTACAACGACGACAACCACCACTACGACAACTACTACAACCAGCCCAACCACGACGACAACTTCGGCAACTACCACAACTACTACCTCGAGCATTACCACAACGACGACAACCACCACGACTACTACCACTACCACTGCCAGCACCAGTGAGTCTACAACAGCCACCACTACCACCACACCCACCACTACCACGACGACTTCCAAGGGTGGTGGCAAGGGCTTCTGTGGCCCAGCTGCCATCGTCGGCCTTGCAATAATACCCCTCCTTCTCAGAAGAAGGAACTGACCTCCCTTCTCCTTCCCTTAACTTTTTAAACACTCCCGGCTCAATGACCCACATAACTTCCGGAGGTTTTGCCATGACGAAGTTCATCTTTGTCACGGGGGGTGTCGTTAGCGGTCTCGGGAAGGGAATCACCAGCGCTTCTCTCGGCATGCTCATGAAGGCTCGCGGTTTTAGAACGACGAACATCAAGATCGACCCCTACCTCAACTACGACGCTGGGACAATGAACCCCTACCAGCACGGCGAGGTTTTCGTTCTCGACGACGGCGGTGAGGTTGATCTTGATTTGGGCAACTACGAGCGCTTTCTCGACACGAGTCTGAGCTTCGACCACAACATAACCACTGGAAAAGTGTATTCCGCCGTCATCGAGAAGGAGCGGAAGGGTGAATACCTCGGCGCGACGGTTCAGGTGATTCCGCACATCACCAACGAGATAAAGGAGCGCATAAGGAGAATAGCAAGGGACTACGACGTCGTCATCGTCGAAATCGGCGGAACCGTTGGAGACATCGAAGGAATGCCCTTCCTAGAGGCGGCCAGACAGATGCAACTCGAAGAAGGCAGGGAGAACGTCGCCTTCGTCCACGTTACGTATGTCCCCAAGCTCAAAGTGGTTGGCGAGCAGAAGACCAAGCCGACCCAGCACAGCGTCAAGGAACTGCGCTCCCTTGGAATCCAGCCAGATGCAATAGTCGCTCGCTCCGAGGAGCCCCTTGAGGAGAGCGCGAGGAGGAAGATAAGCCTCTTCACCAACGTCCCAGAGGAAGCTGTAATCAGTGCCTACGACGTCGAGGACACCTACGAAGTGCCTTTAATGCTCGAAAAGGAGGGACTCGCAAGGTACCTCGTCAGGAGGCTCGGCCTTCCCGAGAGGGAGCCCGACCTTGAAAAGTGGCGCGAGATGGTGGAGAAGTACAAGAGCCTCGATAAAGAGGTCGAGATTGCAATAGTCGGGAAGTACGTTAAGCTGGCGGACTCTTACCTGAGCATAAAAGAGGCCTTGAAGCACTCGAGCGTGGCAAACGATGTCAAGGTCAGAATCAGGTGGATAGAGGCCGAGGACGTCGAGAGGAAGGGCGTTAAGCTCCTCGAGGGCGTTGACGGCGTAATCGTCCCCGGGGGCTTCGGAGCGCGCGGAAGCGAGGGCAAGATGATGGCGATACGCTACGCGAGGGAGAACGATATTCCTTTCCTCGGAATCTGCTTCGGCTTCCAGCTGACGGTCGTTGAGTTCGCCCGCAACGTCCTCGGGCTCAAGGGGGCTCACTCGACGGAGATAGACCCGCAGACCCCTTACCCCGTTGTTGACCTGATGCCGGAGCAGAGGGATCTCGACAGGCTCGGCGGGACGATGAGGCTCGGCGCTTACCCGGTTCACATAAAGCCAAACACCCTCGCGAAGAGGCTCTACGGCAGGGAGATAGTCTACGAGAGGCACAGGCACCGCTGGGAGGTCAACCCGGACTACATCGAGAAGCTCGAAAGTGCCGGCCTTGTCTTCAGCGGGATAGCGGGCGATGACGAGAGGAGGATGGAGATACTCGAGTTGCCCGACCACAGCTACTTCATAGCGACCCAGTTCCACCCGGAGTTCAAGTCGAGGCCCATGAACCCGGCGCCGGTCTTCAGGGGGCTCGTCGGGGCGGCCAGGGAAAGGAAATATGGATGACCCCGTTAGCTTCTGTTCCCTCCTTTATCCCCACGTCACGTTTCTGTTGAAGAGGAAGCGGATGATGAAGGAAACGCCTATGCCGATTAGGTTGGCTATTAGGTAGTGAAGCCCGAGGTAGACAAGGGGTACGTAGATCGCCCACTGCACGAGGGCACCCATCAGTGCGGCGATGTGGAAACTCAGCAGCCTCCTCCAGAGTGGAGCAGTTCTTAAATCCCTAAACGTCCAGAGATCGTTCCACAGGAAGTTGTTCAGTATGGCGAGTTCGGTGGCTGGAACGTTGGCAACGTACTTGCTTAGGCCGAGGTGAACAAAGAGCCAGAGAAAGCCCTCGTTCACAAGGATTCCTGACAAACCAACGATGCTGAACTTCACGAGCCTGTCCAGTTCCCCCGACCAGCGCATGAGGCGGTAGACGTGCTTGATGTATGAGAGGATAGTTTTCCCACCTAGCTTGCTCTCGCCGGCCTTTCTAAGGCCGAACTTGAAGGGCACCTCAACGACCTTCCGGTAGTTTCCCTTGATGAGAATCTCCATTAGGATCTTAAAGCCGATCGGGTTCAGCTCAACGTTCTCGACGACCTCCCGCCTGAGGGCAAAGAAACCGCTCACAGGGTCCTTTACCCCCCTGATCCTGGGGAGGGCGAGCCTGCCTATCATTATCGCTCCCTTGGAGATCAGCTTCCTGTACCAGTACCAGTTCTCCACTCCTCCCCCCGGGACGTAGCGGCTCGCTATCGCCACGTCAGCTCCGTTCTCGATTGCCCTAACGAGCTCTGGAATTTTCTCGGGTGGATGCTGAAGGTCAGCGTCCATCACCACGAAAACGTCCCCGCTCGCCTCTCTAAACCCCCTGATTACAGCGGAGGAAAGTCCCTTTTCGTCAGTTCTCCTGATTACCTTAACTGGATACCTTCCCGCCAGTTCCATCGCCTTCTTCCACGTTTCGTCGGGAGAGTCGTCGTCCACAACTATGATCTCAAATTCGTAACCTTCCCCATCCATCGCCCTTGAGATTCTCTCGAACAGTTCCTCGAGGTTGTCCCGCTCGTTGTACGTGGGAATCACTATCGATACCTTTGGCCTTTTGTTGCCCTGCATAGCGTTACCCCCAGCCAAGGAACTAAAACCCGCAAAGTTTATAAGCTTTGCAGGGCCCTTATTCCCGGGCAAGGGGCCGTAGGGTAGCTTGGCCCATCCTGCGGGCTTTGGGAGCCCGTGACCCGGGTTCAAATCCCGGCGGCCCCACCAGTTTTAGGGTGGTCTTATGAAGCTCGCCCTTAGAATAGCCTACGATGGGACTGCGTTCTATGGCTTCCAGAGGCAACCTGGAATAAGGACGGTAGAAGGTGAGCTGATTAACGTTCTGACCAAGCTTAAAATCATCGAAAGTCCCGAGAAAAACGATTTTAAAGGTGCCTCCCGGACTGATCGAGGTGTTTCCGCGTTCTTCAACGTGGTTTCGTTCGTCCCCGGGGAAAGGGCCGACCTGGCGAGGCCCGAGGTGCTAAACCACCACCTCCACGATCTCTGGGTTCTCGGCGTTGCAGAGGTTCCCGACGATTTCCATCCAAGGTTCTGGGCGATCTCAAAGACCTACCGCTATTACCTAATAGACGAAGGCTTTGAACTTGAGAAAATGGTCGGGTGTGCCAAACTCTTCGAGGGGAGGCATGATTTCTCTGCCTTCGCTAGGCTTGAACCCGGGAGGGATCCCGTTAGGGAGATAACCCACATCAGCATCACCCCAAGGCATGGTTATTACGTGATTGAAATCACCGGCAAGAGCTTCCTCTGGGAAATGGTGCGGAGAATCGTCAACGCGCTCCGCTTCTGCGGGCTTTCGCTCCTCGAGCCTGAAGATGTGGGGGCCATGCTCAGCGGGGTGTATGAGAAGAAGGTTCCTCCAGCTCCCCCTGAGAACCTCATCCTGTGGCACATAGAATACCCCAACGTGGAGTTTAAAACGGATGGGAAAGGCCTCTCCAAAGCTAGGCGCGACCTCTTCGAGCGCTACTCAAGAGCCCTTGCGCGCGCGGCGCTTTTTGGGGACTGTCTCGTTGAGCTTTGATTCCCTGTCGTAGTACCTTCCGTAGTACTGTTTCAAGGCCTTCTGCCTCTCGATGAAGTGCGTATAGAGGAGCGGATCGTCGTCGGCGACGTCAACTATAACAGCCTTCATACCCCATTTCGGCCTCAGAGCCCTTCCTATGGTTTGTATGGTCATGATATCGCTCTTTCCACCGCCAGCAAGGATTATCGCGGAAATCTCGGGAATGTCAACGCCCTCCTTGAGGAGTGTGGAGATCAAAACCGGGATCTCGCCGTTTTTATACGCCTCAAGAACCTCCCAGCGATTCGGGCTCTGGGAGCTGAGAAACTCTGCCTTCACGCCCTCCCTATCGAGCATCTCCTTCAGGATTTTGCCGTGTTCTATGCGTTTGACGTCTATGAGGACGCGGTGGCCCTTTCTGACGAGTTCCTTGGCCTTCGCTACTATCGCCCTGTTCCTCTCTTCGTTGTTCATGATAACGTCCTCGTAGAGCTCCTTATACCTCTCGCTGAAGGATGGCATTCTCGACTCGTACGTTATTACCTCAAACCTGGGTTTCGCCAGAAAGCCTTCCCTTATCAGATCCTCGGCCTTCACTTCGTAGATTATAGGACCAACGACGGCCTCAATCTTTATCTCCTCGCCACGAACGCGCCTCCAAGGTGTCGCTGAGAGCCCGAAGCGGTAGACCTGAGGGAGGCTTATCCCCAGCTGGTAGAACTTCTCGGCGGCTGAAGTCCTGTGGCACTCGTCAAACATGACTATCGCGTAGTCGTTCTTCAGCTTGTCGGCGCCCCGGGAGAGGAGGGTCTGTATCATGGCCACCGTCACGTTCTCCTCGTTCCACTTGTTGTCGCCGACGATTCCGGCTTTAACGCCGAGGAGCTCCTCAACTTTCTCTGCCCACTGGTAGAGGAGCTCCTTCGTGTGGACGACGATTAGGGCGGATAAATCGAGCTCGTGGATGATTCTCAGCCCGACAACGGTTTTTCCGCTCCCGACGGGCAGGGCTAAAACTCCCATTTTCTCCCTCAGGGCCTTCCTCACGGCCCTCTGCTGGTATCTTCTCAGAGAATAGTTCTCGTTCCACGTTGAGTTGAGCTTGGTTCCTCTAATCTGCCTCTCGTCCTTCACGCGGACGCGGTAGCCCTTGCTGTTGAGGAACTTCTTGACCCTTGGAAGCAGGCCCACAGGAAAGGTCTTCTCGTAGGGGTCGTAGAGGCTCTCTGGCTTCTCCCACTTACCGTAGTCCTTCTTATAGGTGAGCAGGTCGTAGATTTTGAAGTAAACGCTCGGCTCTGCCTTCTCGACTCTAACCAGTGCTGAACCATCGGGAATCCTGAGGACAACCATAGGCATGGCCAATCAAAGCAACTCTGGAAAAAGGCTTTATAGCCCTTTTGGAACAAGGGCTTAAGGTGGTCGCATGCTGGGGGAAATTCTTCGAACTTTTGATGACCTGATCATCATAAAGGAACCCGTGAGCAAGGAGCTTGAGATAACGCGCTATCTCCTTAAATACCGCGACAGGCCTGTCCTGTTCGAGGACGTTGAGGGCTGGAGGGTCGCTGGAAACATCTGGAGCACCCGCGAGAGGATAGCTAGATTCCTCAACACTGAAAAAGAAAACCTCATTCACATGCTCACGGACGCTATGGAGAACCCCTCACCGTACAAAACCGTTGAAAGCGCCCCGTTCCTGAAGAACTCTACAAGCGATTTCTCCCTTCTTGAACTGCCGGTTCCGAAGTACTACCCCAAGGACGGCGGGCCATACTTTACCTCGGCGATGGTCATTGCGAAGGACGATAACGGCTTCGTCAACGTGTCCTTCCACAGGATGATGGTCAGGGACGAGAAGACCGTTGCGATAAGGCTCGTCCCGAGGCACCTCTACGCGATGTGGAAGGACAGAGCCGAGCACGGGGAGGAGCTGGACGTTAGAATCGTCGTCGGAAACCCGATTCATCTTCTGCTCGCCGGCGCTACCAGCACGGCCTACGGAATCAGCGAGCTTGAGATAGCTTCTAAGCTGAGCGAGCTCGCCTTTAGAAAGCCCGTCGAAGTCATCGAGCTGGGAGGAATCCCCGTTCCTGTGGAGAGCGAGTTTGTATTCGAGGCAAAAATAACCCCCGAGCTGGTCGACGAGGGCCCCTTCGTTGACATAACGGGAACCTACGACTACGTGAGGAAGCAGCCGCTGGTCGTCTTTGAGAGGATGTACCACGTTGATGACCCGATTTTCCACGCCCTTCTGCCCGGAGGCTACGAGCACTTCATGCTCATGGGCCTCCCCAAGGAGCCTCAAATCTACGCGAGCGTCAAGCGCGTGGTTCCCAAGGTTCACGGCGTTCGGCTGACGGAAGGAGGGGCCATGTGGCTTCATGCGGTCGTTTCAATAACAAAACAGCACGAGGGAGACGGCAAGAACGCGATTTTAGCGGCTTTCGCCGGCCACCCGAGCCTTAAACATGTCGTTGTCGTTGATGAGGACATAGACATCTACGACGACCGCGACGTGGAGTGGGCCATAGCGACGCGCTTCCAGGCAGATAGGGACCTCGTTATAGTCCCCAACGCCCGCGGTAGCTCCCTCGACCCCTCGGCGGAGAAGAGCTTAACCGCCAAGTGGGGCATCGACGCGACGAAACCGCTGGACAGAAAAGAGGAGTTCGAGAGGGCCAGGCTTTAGCCCTCCTCTTCCACCATCTTCAGGAATATTTCTTCTAGGCTGGGCACCCTGACCATGAGCTGGAGGATCTTCGCCCCCTGGCTCCACACTATCTCGTTTATCTGTGCCCTGACGTCTTCCGGTGCTTTTATCTTGTACTTGGTTGGGCTGACGCGCTCTATTTCCCAGTCAACGTCCTTGAACTCAACGGGCCTGTCCGTTTCCAAGAGGATCAGATAACCGCCCTTCCTCAGGAAGCTCATCTTTATGTTGTCTATGCTGTCCTCGACGCGGAGCTTCCCCCTGACGATGACCCCAACGGTGTCGCAGACCTCCTCAACGTGGGCCAGTATATGGGATGAGAAGAAAACCGTCTTCCCCTCCTTCTTCTGCCTCCTTATTATGTCCTTGAACTCTGCTATCCCCTTGGGATCAAGGCCCGTCATTGGCTCATCCAGTATGAGGAGCTCCGGGTCGTTTATTAGCGCCTGTGCCAGGAGGAGCCTCTGCTTCATTCCCTTTGAGAACTTGCCAACCTTCTTGTTCCGTACCTCCCAGAGGTTGAGGAGCTCCAAAAGCTCTCTGCTCCTCTTGGCTCTCTCCTCTTTCGACATCCCGAAAGACTCTCCAATGATGTCCAGTGTCTGCATCGGGGTGAGGAATTCCCAGAGGGTTGCGTGTTCGGGCATGTAGCCTATCTTCTTCTTGGCCTCAACCAGCCTTTTCTCGTTGTACTTCCCATCTCTGAAGATCTCCTGGCCGAAGAGTTCTATCTTCCCTTTCTGCGGGTATATCAGTCCGAGGACACTCAGTATCGTGGTGCTCTTTCCGGCCCCGTTCGGTCCAAGGAAGCCGTATATCTGTCCTTTCTTTACCTCGAGGTTTAGGCCATCGAGGGCTTTCACGTCTCTATAAGTTTTAACGAGGTTCTCTATTTTGATCATCGTCATCACCTCAGATCCATGCGGAGGAAGCGGTAGAAGCCTACGCCCAGGTAGAGGATCAGCATTGCTATCATCACCCCAAGCCTGTCCAGGTTCTTCTTGATTGAGTAACCGACCCCCTGGTAGGTCTCCAGGGTGTAGCAGCGCTTCTCGTACCTGACTTCCACGTACGTTCCGTTTATGTTCTCGGTTCTGCTGCCCCCCTCAACGTCAGCCCCCTGGCACGGACCCTCGCCGGTGGTGTTCGTTACATTACTCTTGATTGGGTGCTCGTAGTCAGTCACTATGGTTAGCCCTTCCTTTTTCATTGGATAGTACGTCTCATTGGTTATCGTCACGTGAATCTTTTTGGTGAGGTTACCAAGGAGGAAGTTGAGCTGGGTTATAGGATCGAAGAAGAGGTACTTCCTCTTATACTCCTTAACGAGCCTGTTGTACTGTATGTTCATGTACTCATAAGGCGATTTGATGCTTTCATTGCGATGGAGAAAGCCCTCTCTCTCCCAGTTTGGCCCAAACTTCTCCCTGGTCAGTTCTTCCGCTTTGGAATGAGCGAAGTACTCTACCAGTATCGGGCTCATGAGGGACATCAGGAAGAGGAGGACTATCGCTATACCTATGGCAGTTGACGTCGACTTGACGAAGAGGGATACTATGTACCCCAAGGCCAGGAACTCCATCATGGCCAGTAGGATGGACAGGTTCAGCAGGAGAACGTCCCAGATGAGGCCGGACGTTATGTCGATGCCCATCATGGCTATTCCGACCAGGGTAACGACCACCGCGAGTAGAATGGCTATGAAGAGCACCACGATGTGACCCAGGAACTTGCCGACGATGTAGCCGAGCCTGCTTATGGGTTTGCTTATGGCCACCCTGAGAGTGCCCTCGGTTATCTCGGTGTTAACGGCCGTTGCCCCCAGCACTATGGCGAGTATTGTTATGAAGAACTTTGCCAGGGACAGCGTTATCGATATCAGGGCGGCTATTACCTCAGATGCCGTGAACTCCCTTCCGTAGGGCTGAACGGTCTTTATGGCGTAGAGGATAGGTATGTAGAGCAGGAGCATTATAATTAGGATTGCCCAGAACTTTTTAGTCCGGATGCTCTTTTTGATCTCGAGCTTTAGTCCCCACATCAAATCCAACACCCCCATGTTCACTTTGAACTATCAATCTTAGTATAAAAATCTTTGCCCGTAGTAGTGGGGAGTGCTGGGCTAACCGGGGCGGGAACGCTTGACCCTTGAAAAGCGGAGGGTGGCGAGTACAATGTAGAGGACTGAAAAAACGACCAGGTTTAGAACGTTTGCCCTGCTTTTCTGTTCCCTCAACATGCTCATTGCCTCATTCATCTGCAGCGTCGGCTCGAATGGGAGGTAGTAAGTCACGTACCTCCAGGTTTCCTCCCTGACTACCGCCGGATCCTTCACGAGCTCTCCCATCGGTGCGTACATCAGCATGAAGATAAACGAGACCGCTATGGGCAGGATTATCAAAAGCGTCAAGCCAGCGGACACTACCAGGGCCAGGCGATTTGAGGGGTTTTCCACAAGGGTGGAGGTAAAGTAACCGAGGGCTAGGAGCTGAATCACAACAAAGGAGAAGAGAGCCCCGATCATGATGACCGTCCTGAACAGACTACCGTTGAGTGGGGCTCCAAGGTGGACGAGGGTTAGGAACCCGAGGATGACCGAAGCAAACGAAGCTCCCGAGAGTACAATCGCATGCCCGGTGAACCTGCCCAGCAGGTAAGCGGGGCGGGAGGAGACATCGGGTTCATCCTTGAGAGAGTATGCCCCAATGAACAGGGCGAAGAAAAGGAGGAGGAAACCGGGCATGTCCCGGGCCTGCGTGGGGACTACCGGGTTTATGGCCTCGTGGATTATTTTAATGACCTCACCCGGATCCCGTAGAGGAAGTCTCTTTCCCATAATGAAGACGGACAAGTCAGGTACCAGAAACAGCCCCAGGGAAATAAGGGCCGTCCGCCCCCGGATGCTTTCCCTGAGTCCTTCCACAAAGCTCCGGAGCAAGACCATCACCCTTTAGAGATCCCTAAGCTCCAGTATCCTTTCTGCCTTTTCCCCGCAGTGCTTCTTCAATCTTCTTAAGACCTCTCCCTTTCCACCGAGGACGGGCCACAGGATTGAGTCTATATGGAGCGGTGGGATTCCTGTTTCCTCAGCTATTCTGCCCCAGAAGCTCACAGGGGGTTCGCTGGTGAAGCGCTTGGTGTAGGCGTTTATTCTCACATCGTCCGGAATCTCGATGGCCATCGGGTAGGGGACGAAAGCACTAAAGGCAATCCTTCCCGCGTAGCCGAACATTTTTACGGCGAAGACTATCGTTTTCGCGCTCCTTTTAGCCTTCATAACCTTTGCGAGGTCATCTCTGAGCCTTTCCATGCCGTTGAAGTAGTAATCTCTAATCTCGTCCATCGAGAGAGAGTTCAGAAACGGCTCGACCCTTTCAATCCTCTTGAGCTTCCCCGCAACGAGGCGCCTGTTTGTCTTTGAGTTTGGGAGAAACGAAGAGTAGGCCTCCGTTATGCTCTCGGGTGGGTTCTCCGAGAAATACCTTGAGAACTCCCACCACCAGTCCTCGCCCTTTCCGCTGAGCTGGTAGCTGACGAGGGCGTTGGCTATGATGAGCTTGACGAAGAGTTCGTCGTCCCCGAGGTTTTCCCGGAGGTTTTTGAGCGCGTCGAACTGCAAATCAACCTTCTCCTCAATGGTTCTCGCGCAGTCAAGGCCGAGCTCCCGCAGTATTTCCACGAGCCTGTTGACTTTCTCATTGTCCTCTCTGTATTTTATTCTCACGAAGCGGTCGAGCGCCATAACAGACCCCCAATCTTGGTGTATATCCGCTTGGCCACTTCATACCATCTCTCAACGTCTTCCCGTCGGTAGTCCGTGAAAGGATTAAAACCGGGAGTGTAGTATCGGCTTCGGGTGTATTCTCTTTCAATTTCCGCTAAACTCGTGATTTCGTCGTCTGAAAGCGGGATTTTCGCCAAGGCGACAAGCTGACCCAGTTTGTGCGTCCTCACGTCTATTCCCCTTGAAAGGAGGAGCGCCTTGAGGCTCTTTTCTATTGCCTGCTGGATGTGAAACACGGCAAAGTTCAACCTCCCACTCTGAATCTCGTCGAGAGCGGCGTTTAGGTGCTCTTCAGCCAGTTTATACGTCAAATCAGCTGGGCTATCTCCCATGAACTTGCCCCCTCCACGAGCTTTGG
>Ga0256836_1001104_pt1 | contig 12578 bp, 16 predicted proteins | sample 4561380metaG_FD_185974 | JGI IMG/M metagenome (GOLD analysis project Ga0256836, IMG submission 185974) | Hydrothermal vent microbial communities from Guaymas Basin, Mexico - 4561-380 | ecosystem: Environmental > Aquatic > Marine > Hydrothermal vents | place: Mexico: Guaymas Basin | collected...
CCTTGAAAATATTCAAAAAAAGGATTCACATGAAGAAATGGTTATTAGCACTTTTGTTTGCTTTACCAACATTCGTATTTGCGGAGGATACACCGGTACTAGACACGGGAGATACAGCATGGATGATGATGTCTACTGCATTAGTACTTCTTATGACACCTGCAGGTCTTGCACTTTTTTATGCAGGTATGACAAGAAGTAAAAATGTACTTAACACATATGCTATGGTTTTTGGAGCATTTGTTGTTGCATTCCTTGTTTGGATAGTCGCAGGATATTCAATTGCCTTTGGTACAGCAGAATCAGCTACTCTTCAAAATGTCATAGGTGGATTTTCAAATGTATTCTTAAATGGAATCAGCTGGCATGATTTAAGTGGAACATACCCTACTTATGTATTTGTTGTATTTCAAGGGACCTTTGCTGCTATTACAGTGGCTATTGCTGCAGGTTCCGTTATTGAACGTATTAAATTTTCAACTTGGCTGGTATTTGTAGCTATCTGGGGATTGGTAGTATATGCTCCAATTGCTCACATGGTATGGGGTGGAGAGGGTGCATTTCTTTTTGATGCAGGTGCTTTAGATTTTGCCGGCGGTACTGTTGTGCATATGAATGGTGGTTTAGCCGGTTTAGTGCTTGCTATATTAGTGGGTAAACGCGCTGGATATCCTAAGTCTGCTATGAAACCTGCTACTGTACTTCTAACTGCACTTGGTGCAGCTCTTTTATGGTTCGGTTGGTATGGATTCAACGCAGGTTCTGCATTTGGTGCTAATGCAATCGCCGGTGTAGCAATGCTTACTACCACAATCGCAACAGCCGCAGCTGCTATTACTTGGATGCTGGCTGAGTGGTTTGTATATAAAAAACCTACGCTTTTAGGAATCGCTACAGGTGCTGTTTCAGGTCTTGTTGCTATTACTCCTGCTGCTGGTTTTGTTGGTGTTGGCGGAGCTTTTATTGTCGGCATCATTGGAACGCTTTTCGCATTTTGGGGTGTTACTGTGCTCAAAAAGAAACTTGGCTATGATGATTCTCTCGATGCATTTGGTGTTCACTTCTTAGCGGGTCTTTTTGGTGCACTTGCAACAGGTTTGTTGGCACTCAAAGACAACGATTTACTATGGGACGGACCACTAAAAGAGTCAGGTGACAGAATGGGACAGTTTATGGTTCAAGTTGAATCTGTTGTAATCGTCGGTCTGTTTACACTTGTCGGAACTGTCGTTGTTTATTACATTGCAATTGCATTAACTGGTGGTTCACGCGTAAGTGAAGATGAAGAAATAATGGGGCTTGATGAATCCGTCCAGGGCGAAAGATATATGAACAATTAAGAGAGCTCATCTCAAAAGGAGATGAGCATCTTGATTTTGTAATCAAAAATGGTTACAATTGAATAATAATAAAATTTTTTGGAGTAATAAGAATGAAAAGAATAGAAGCAATAATTAAACCTTTTAAACTAGAAGATGTAAAAGATGCGTTGGCAGAAATCGGAATTGATGGAATGACAGTAAGTGAAGTAAAAGGGTATGGTCGTCAAAAAGGACATAGTGAACTTTATCGCGGTGCTGAGTATGTAGTTGACTTTTTACCGAAAATCAAAATGGAAATGATTGTTGCAGGTGACATGGTCGAACAAGTGACTGCAACGATTGTTGAAGCTGCACGCACGGGGAAAATTGGAGATGGTAAAATATTTGTAAGTGATATTGAAAAAATCATCAGAATTCGTACTGGTGAAACAGACGAGGAAGCTATTTAAGTTTCAAATATCTACATTTACATATGCATTTTGAATATGTAATCCTCTTAAATCTCATATTTAATTTTTTAAATATGAGATTTTTGATACACTCAGTTCTTAATTTACTTTAAGGACTTTTAATTTATGTCAGAAGCTGATTTTAAATACATTATAGATACTTTTTTCACACTTTTTTCTATGGTTTTAATTATATTTATGGTTCCGGGCTTTGCTATGCTTGAAGCCGGACTTGTTCGAACAAAAAATGTTTCTTCTGTACTAACTGTAAACACAATGATTTATGCTGTTGCTTCAATGGCATTTTTACTTATCGGTTATTCCCTCGCATTCGGTTCCTGGGAAAATTCATCTATGAGTATTTGGGCGGCATTTTTATTTCAAATGGCATTTGTCGGTAAAACTATTAATATTATGAGTGGCGGAGTGAGCGAACGTGTAAAAATTATGCCATTGATGATATTTACGGTAGTAATGGGTGCGATTATCTATCCACTTGTTGTGAATGTAAGCTGGGGCGCTGATTTACTTGCAGGAACGCTTTTTGACATAGACATGTATGATTTGGCAGGTTCTACGGTTATTCACTCAACAGGGGGGTGGGCACTGCTTGCAGCTATTTTGATTATGGGTCCTCGTAAAGGACGTTATCATAAGGGAAAAATCAGAGTTATTCCTGCTTCGAATATACCTCTTGTTGTGCTTGGTGCATTGCTTTTATGGATAGGCTGGTTTGGCTTTAACGGTGGAAGTGTCGGTTCTATATCTTCTGTAGAAAATGCGGATACTGTTGCCAAAACAATTATGAACACAAATACGGCAGGACTCTCAGGTGCAATAATTGCAGCTGTAATCATGTATGCACGTTACAAGCTTTTAGATATTACTATGATACTAAACGGTGCACTCGGAGGACTTGTGGCGATTACTGCAGGACCGGACCTTTATGATATATATACTCCTATACTCATTGGCGCTATCGGTGGAACACTCGTTGTCTTTGCTGTACCAACGTTTGACAAACTAAAACTTGATGATCCCGTCGGAGCACTTTCTGTGCATCTTGTTAACGGTATCTGGGGAACACTTGCAGTGGGTATTTTTGTTGATAAAGTCTCATTATTAGCACAGCTAAAAGGTATTGTTATTATTGGAATTTTTGCTTTTATCAGCTCTTTTATTGTGATTTATATTATAAACAAAATCATTGCATTTAGAGCCGAAGATGATGTTCAGGTAGAAGGACTTGATGTCAATGAAGTGGGTGTTGAAGCATACCCTGAGTTTAAACGGGCTATTTAATGATTTATGATTAATCACTCAAAATCTCTTTTACTTTCTTTATCTATTCATATCCTGATTTTACTGAGCCTATTTGGAATCTATAAGTATGCTTTTTCATCTGTTAAACCTGCAGAAAAAGAGAAGAGAATTTGTGTGAAATTGACGTGTATAAAGCAAAAAGCAGTAGTTGAACAAAAGCAAAAAGTACAAAAACCAAAACCTCTTCACAAAAAAATAGTTAAAAAACCTGATATACATAAAAAAGCTCCCGTAAAAAAGCCTAAAAGAGTAAAGAAAAAAGTTCCTCTTAAAAAAGAGATTAAAAAAGAAGAGCAAAAAGTTGTAGAAAAACCAGTTGAACCTATAAAATCTGTTGAACCTGCACAACCACAACCACAAACAGAGAAAAAAACTGAAGTTATTGAAAATAAAATTGTTGCAAATGAAATCTCCCAAAAGAAGATGAGTGATGAAGAGCAGTATTTAGAAGATAATTTAGCAAAAATTGCCCAATTGATAAAAGAAAATTTATATTATCCGAGAATGGCACGTAAAAGAGGCATACAAGGCTCTGTTACAGTCCGTTTTATGTTACTAAAAGATGCTACCGTGATACAAATCACTACAATATCTTCGAGCAGTGGGATTTTAACACGTGCTGCAATTAAAACAATTGCCGAACTTTCAGGAAAATTTCCAAAGCCAAAAGCAGATCTAATGCTCACAGTACCAATACAATATTCATTGCATTGATTTAATCGACAGGATTAAAATATTCTTTTTGGGCACCACAACCTGGGCATCGCCAATTATCAGGAAGATCTTTAAAAGCTGTTCCAGGAGGAATTCCACTTTTTTCATCACCGATTTGAGGGTCATAAATATGGCCGCAAAATGCACATTTGTATTTTTGTAATTTATCCATAAGTAACTCCTTTGTATTATTATGTCTTATTTTCCTGCGCTCAGTATTGCTTGCTCAAGGTGGTAAGCAATACGGGCAATATGTGCAGATGAACGTTGCAGCCATCGAATGGCTTCAAGATGATACGTTCCCTCATCTATATTAACAGTTCCATTTGCCATTAGGGATGTTATATTTTGTCTTTTTTGTTTTACAGTTTTTACGACGTCTGTATCATTTTTTTGTGCAAAATTTGACATTTGTCCAAGAGATTCTTTTTCTAAGAGTTGAAGTATTGTTTGAATGAATCGAATAAATTGATTTTTTTCTTTTATCAGTAAACTTGATGATTTAAGCAACAAAATTTTATGTTCGTCTTCACTACATCTGTCAAATAGTCGCTGAAGATGATCAATAACGTGAATGAGATTTATTAACCGTTGCCAATTTGCATCTTGCGTATTTTTTAAATTAATCATATCCAAAAAATCTTGTGTCTCGTCTAAGAGTTTATCAAACGCATGTATATTGATTTTGTTTGCATTTCTCTTCTCTCCAAGTAAATAGAGTATATGTTGGAGTAATGTTTTAAACTCATTTTCAAGAGATTTTTGAACAACACTTAAAGCCAAAGGTATGTTTTCAAGCAATGTAGGATCAAAATTTTGTGTATATTTTTGTTTTGGTGAAGGAATAATTTTTTGCATAAGATGTGCAAATGATTTTGTAAAGGGAATTATTATAATAACCCCTAAAAGATTGAAAAATGTGTGAAATAAAACTAAGACTATTTCCGCTTGCTGCATTAAAAAAACGGGTGCAAGTGACTGAAACAGCATTGTATAGGGTGCAATCAAAAACAATGCTGCAGTACCGGTAAATATATTATAGACAACATGCGAGAAGCCGGTTCTTTTTACTTCTACAGAACCTCCAATCGTTGCAATGGCGGCTGTAAAGCTTGTTCCAACATCCATACCGACAACCAAAGCTGCCCCCTGTTCAAAACTTATAGCACCACCATAAATCATAGTAAGTGTTGCAGCAACACCTGCGCTTGATGATTGTGTGATAATTGTAACAAGAATTCCGAGTAAAAATAGTTCAAAGCGGCCGACAAAAGAATCCCCTGGAAAGTTTTGCACAGAAATGATATCTTTAAAGACAGACATACTGTCTTGCATAAAACTAATGCCTACAAAAATTAAACCAAATCCGGCAATTGCAAAACCGATGTTTGCTACTTTTCCTTTTGAAAAAAGTTTTAAACTTGAACCCAAGAGTATAAAAGGTAAAACTATAGTGCCGAGTTGGAGTTTAAATCCAAGCAGGGCTACCATCCAACCCGTAATTGTAGTCCCGACATTTGCACCAAATATAATGCCGAGTGCTTCAGGAAAGGCTAACAGTCCAGCGGCTACAAAGCCTACAGCAGCAACTGTTGTAGCACTTGAAGATTGTAAAATGGCCGTACTGACTGCTCCTGTAATAACTCCGCTAGTAGGTGTTTTTGTAAAGCGCACTAAAGCATTTCGAATGGTATCTCCGGCAAGGGCATGTAACCCTTGTGTCATGATAATCATACCAAGTATAAAGATACCGATGCCTCCAACTGCCTGGGAAATAGTGAGCCATGAATTCATAATAATTAAACTACCTTATGATATGAAAGATAATGCTATTATGGCATAAGTTTCTAATGATTATTTTTAACCTAAGTTAACTTGACGACTTTGAGGAAAAACATATTAAAATGGTAAAATTATTTCATAATCTTATTTTAAATATAAAGATATATAATTTTTTATATCAATTAAGGATAAGAGATGCATTTTTTAGATGAAGATATTTATGAAGCTGTGAAAAATTATCTTCCAAAAGTGAGTGAATATGTAAATTCTCATGGTGGAGATATTAAACTTCTTGGAGTAAAAGAGGGCACTGTTTATATAGAACTAACTGGTGCATGTGGAGGCTGCTCTATGAGTCTGATGACGACAAAAATGGTTGTACAAAAAAAATTACGAGAGCTCATACATCCTGAACTTGTCGTTATAAACGTCGATGGAACTCCTGATAATAAGATGCCAGAAGATGCTTATATCGGTACTAAAAAAAATGATGACGATCACACGAGTATGGAAGAAGAGAAACATGGAATGCTCGATAATATTAAGCATATAATAGGACTTTAAGATGCTTATAGATTATGCAGACAAAGAACTCACACAACGCTACCAGCTTATGGCGCAGACAATTATTCCTAGACCTATTGCATGGATTGTCACTCAAAACAAACAGGGTATTATTAACATCGCACCTTTTAGCTATTTTATGGGGCTTAGTTCTGAACCTGCTACGATGATAGTAAGTATAGGGCATAAAAGTGACGGGAGCGAAAAAGATACTCTTAAAAACATTAAAGAGAGTGGGAGATGTACTATATGTATGGTCGATGAAGCGCATCTCAATCAGATGCATTTCAGCTCAAAAGAGCTAGGTGAGGAGGAAAGTGAAGCTACTGCATTTGATATCAAAACAAAAGAAGTTGTAAAAGGGTTTCCTCCCATGGTTCAAGGGGTTCCTAGTGCATTTTTTTGTGAATTTTATCAAGAGATAGAGCTTAAAGACTCGAAAACAATTCCTCTGGTTGTTGAAATAAAAGAGCAATTCATCGATGATGGTATTTTATCTGATAAGGAAAAAATCACACTAGATTATGAACCTGTTGCACGTGTAGGAAAAAGTTATGCACTTCTTGGTAAAAAAATTATTCCGCCAACAATAAAATAGTAGTTGTTAATGTATGATTATATACTCTACTCAACTTTAACACTCTTCCTCTCTGCCATATTTTCTATGGGTGGAGCAGGTTCGGGTATAGCCCTTATTCCTATTTTTAATTTTTTAGGGCTTGATTTTACTGTTGCAAAAGCAGTGGGTCTTTTTGCTGGAGCTTCTACAACTATCACTTCAAGTCTTATGAATATAAAAAGAAAAGCTGTAGAGTACAAATTTGTATTTCCTATTGCATTTGCTATGCTCATATTTGCACCAATTGGTGCATACAGCAGCTGTTTTATAGATGAAAAATTTGTGAAGTTTCTCTTTATGCTTCTTCTCTTTTACTCTGCTACTATGATGATGTTTGGTAAGAAAAAAGCTTTTTTACATGTAGAGTCAAAATATACTCTTTTTATAGTAGGTGCTAGTGTTGGATTTTTATCTGGACTTTTAGGTGTAGGCGGAGGAAATATTCTCATTCCTCTGTTAGCACTTCTGGGGTATGAGCCTAAAAAAGTAGCAGTTGCCGTGAGTTTTGTGGTACCATTTTCTGCACTTGGTTCATTTTTCACCTATGCATCTTATGTTCCGCTTGACTGGGTGATGCTTCTTGTTGTTGCACTCTCTGCAATAGCAGGAGGATACATCGGAAACTACATGATGCACTTCAAACTAAAACAGAGCCACATTAAAAAGATCATGGCAGGACTTCTGTATCTCTTAGCACTCAAACTGCTTTGGCACTTTGTTGTTTAAGATTTAAGGAAATTTTATGAAAATCAATACCTCTTTTTCCGTAGTTATTCGAATAGTTTTATGGCTGTTTATGCTCATAGGCGGGGCTTTATATGCTTATAGCATTGACAAAAACGACCTTCTTTTTCACTCGCCACTATTTCATCTACTCTCAGCGCTTATCGGTCTTTTTGTACTACGTTTAGCATTTCGTGCAGCAGCCAATGGCGGCAAAGAACTAGCAAAAGGAAGAGGTGAAAATATGCCGCGTTTAGAAACAAACAGACTTGTCACAACAGGCATTTACAAATGTATGCGCCACCCTATGCTCTTTGGTCTCACGCTTCTGCCACTTGGTTGGGCACTGCTTCTGGGTATGCCTACGTTCATCACTATCATTGCTCCGTTGGAGATGCTTTTCATTATTTTTATGGTTATAGTTTTTGAAGAGATGGAAGTTAAAAGAAAATTTACAGATGAGTACAGAGCATACGCTCAAAAAGTCCCTATGGTCTCTTTTAAACGCAGCTGTCTCAACAGACTTTTTAGGAAACGAGCATGAAACTAATATTTACAATATGGATTTTACTATTTAGTCAGTCCTGAAAAAACAAAAAATTAATCAGAGCTGTAATCTTAATTCCTCAACGCTACCATAACTTTAGCAGTAGCAAAAATAGTTGCAAATATTTCTCTCTTGCAGATGAAGCAACCTGTTTTTGAATATGAATACTTGCAAGTTCAGAGATCCCTTTTACACAAACTTTACCTTCATTGATTGGGTACTCTTTATCATCTTTAAGTTTGGATGCATCAAATACTAATTTACACCCAACAGCACAATACCCGCATATTGTTTTTATCAAAAAGTTATCTTTTTTTCTTCTTTAAATAATTCGATTGCTCTATCACCACTACAGTGGGTAGGTCTTGCACACTCAACACCCATTTCTATGAGAGAATCTATAGTATGTAATATTTTCTCATCACTACTTCTTAAGAGATGAAAACCACCCACAACACACTTTATGTCTTTACCAATAACTTTTTGTGCAACTTTTGCAATATTTTCAATTCCAAAGTGTCCACAACCTGTTATAAGCGTACTTTCTTGTTTATCTATTATGAGAGACTGCTCAGGAATCTCATCACCTAAAACTCCAGTTGTATAGAGATTTCCAAAAAGTTTTTGCGGTTTTTTTGTACAGACTACGACCTCTTTGACCAAAGTTTTTAAATCTTTAATCAAATGTTTTGAGAGAGAAGAGGGGACAAAGAGTGTAATATTTGGATTAAGCTCGATGATACTGTCTAATCCTCCAATATGATCCCAATGAGAGTGTGTAATAAAAAGATACTTAATTTCTTTGACATCAACACCAAGAATCTCCATATTTTTCAAAAGAACACGCCCATTGCTACCAGTATCAAAAAGAAGTTTGTACTCCTCTAGGTAGGCACTAAATCCCCAAAGAGATTGACATTTATTACATACCTTATAGTTGTCAAAAAGAATTTTCATGATTTCTATCCTTATAATTTTTTAATTGTAAACTTATTACTAAGCCTATAAACAAAAGTCCAATAGTTAAAAGGTATATAAGTTCATAACTCTCAAAACTTTTCAGTAAGAGGCCGCCAAGCACAGGAAAAAAGAGTCCAATCGAGCTGAGATTTGTCTGCACTGCAGTATAAATGGGGCGTTTTTCTTCTGGTGCTATTTCTATGATGAGATTCATTCCGCTGTTACCAAAACCATCAAGAGCAATACCATAAAGAAAAAATACAAGAGCATACAAATAGCTATTATGAGCAAAAAGAGCTACTCCAAACGCAGCTATCATAAAAAGAAAACTCAAAGAGAGCATTCGTTCATAGTTATTAATTTGCCTCCATAATAGAGAACTCCCTGCAATGCTTCCTAGCATCTGAACCAGTATAAATTCACCTAAAATCCAGCCAGTTAAAGTAACAGTACTTTTTGCTTCTAAGATTACAAAAGGGATAGAAAGATAACAAGCAAAACTTAAAAAAATAGCTAAAGTTTGCTTTTGCAGACGCTTATCTTCTTTAAATGTTGCAAAGGCATTTTTTATAAAAAGTCCGAAGTTTTTCTCTTTTTCTTGCACATTCTCTTTTAAAGGCTCATCATCAATAGTTACAAAAATAAAAAAACCAATTGACATAATAAAACTACTTACAATAAACAAATAAGCATAGTTCAGAGGTGCTTCAAAATGGCTCAAAACATACCCAGCAATACCACCACTGATGATAGAAGCAATAGAACCCGCTACCTGACGATTTGCCATCGTCTTTCCACGATACGTTTTAGAAAAAAGTTTTGCCTGTAGCTCTTTAAAGTAGATAGCCCCAAAACCAGCAGAGAGGGAAAAACCAAAAAGTCCTAAGCCTATAAGAGCAAGTGTCAGCGTTTTGTCGGCATCTCCAATAAAATAGATACTCAAACCAATACTAAACCAAGAGAGCCAACGGAAGAAAAAGACCTTTTTCAAGTAAGGCAAAACTTTTTTGTAGCTTTGTGCATGAAACGCAGCATAGAGTTGCGTGAGGATAGCTCCGCCACGCAGCAAAGAAACAAACACACCAACAACAAGAGCACTGTTACTAAAGTGTTCAATAATCAGTGGCAGAACAGTCGAGGGCTCTGCTATGGTAATAGCCAAAGAGAGAAAAAATGCATGGGCTACATTTTTATAGTTATTGGTTGGATTGTCTTGTTTATACATGATTTTATTCTTGCAATGATTTGAGATGTTTTTGCTGATTTTGTTTATCAATAGCATCAGGATCAAATTCACAACATTCAGATATTGTTTTTTGTGGATATTTTATATAATAATATCCATTTCTAATAGTGTAAAAACCAAATATAATAACAGCAACAGCAGCAAGACGAATCATAATATTTCTAAGTTTACCATTTTTATATATTCCAACAAAAAATCCCAAGCTAAAAAGAGCAGGTATAGTGCTGAGTCCAAAAACAAACATTACAAGTGCTCCGTAAATAGGGCTTGCTGTACTCGCTGCTGTAATGGCAAAAAAGTAAACTAAACCGCATGGAAGCAGACCATTTAGCATACCAAGAATAAAAAAACTCCAAAGTGACTTCGTTTGCAACAACTCCCGAAAAGCTTTTGTGTACCAAGAATTAGTTGCAAATGAATGTTCAACAAGAGTTAAAAATTTGATTTTTCCAGAGAGTGAAAGTCCTGCAAGTATCATAAAAACACCTGCGATTATGAGCAACATTCCATTTGTAAAGTTATTAAAAGTAGCTACCCCTCCTAAAAATCCAAACATTGCTCCAAGAAGAGTATATGTAAAAATACGACCAAAAGAGTAGAGGAGATGAGCAAACGATTGTTTTGTTTTGCTCCATTGATCATCTATTTTTGTTGTACTATATGCGACAACGATACCGCCACACATACCAATACAGTGTCCAAATGAGCCTAAAAAAGCAATGGTTATAATTGAAATAAAATTTATAGAATCCATTTAAAAATCATTTTTAGCCGCTTCTACTACCCCATTAAAATCACTCACAATACCACCAAATTTTGCTGCAAATTTACTGGCTGTGTTTAGGGAAGAAAAAGCATACTTACTAATATGACTCATAGTCCCTTTTTTTGAAGAGCCAATGACATAAAAAGCTGTTTTTGCATTAATAAATTTCAATGAATTAGTATCGACTACTTGTATGTTTTGTGGATGAACATGATTTTCTTCAATATCTGCTACAAGACAGTGTAAAGAACAATACTGTTTTTCTTTGCCATCAACAGTAGCTATATAATTTGTCTTATAAAACATAACAAGATTCATACCACAAACAATACAAGATTTCCTGTTATTTCCTTCTTGTATTAACTTTGCTTTTGAAGCAGGTACACTCTGAAACATTGCTGCGTTTAATACACTAACAAAACCAATTACAAAAAATCCAACAAGAGATACTATAAAATTTTTACGCATACCACTACCTTTTTTATTTATAAAGAATTATATCGGTCATATGTTCATAAGTCAATAGTAATTATCTATTTTTTAATGATTAATCATCTTTAACTTCACATCTCACCTCTTTATGAGTTACTGCTATGCACTAGTTTGCTGTAAGATGGCAATAAAGTTGCTGATCGGCAATTTTCACTACTAAATCATCCACTTCATCAGCAGAGAGAGCATTTCTCATCAACCATTTTTTTAACGGCTCTTGATTAAATTCTTCTCGTAAAATACTCATAAGTTCGGAAGATCTCATCCCTACAACCATTGCTTCTTCTTTTAGATTTGCACCTTCATGAACAAGGGTTTCATTATTTTATAGAACAAGTCCCGTCGCCATTACTTTTTTGCAGTTTTCCCTGATGAAATAGTTCGACTGACTTTTCAACTGTTGGACTCTCTTGATCAAAATAAACATCAAGTCCAACCTTTAAAAAAATCCCCCCAACAGCTACAATTTTACCTTACCAAAATGAGCACCTCTTTTACTAAGATACCCAGAATTTTCATCTGTTGGAAATATTACTCTCATTGCTTTCTCCTAAAACTGTTTTTGTAGTCTGTTTTGTTTATAAGCCTCATATGCTTCTTTCACACTCATCTCACCTGCACCTGTATATAACTCAATACCAGTAGTTTTTAAGATTTTTAGTGCTTTTTCACCTGCTCCATTCCCGGTTATAACAACATTAGCCCCTGCAGTTATCATTTTTTTAGATGATTGCCCACCAACACCATGCTCCATAGACTCCGTAGCACTATTATCAATTACTTTCAGTTTATCTGCTTCCTCATCATATACCAAAAACATCTCTGCTCTTCCAAATCTTGGATCCATTTGACTCTCCCAAATTTCACCTTTTGCTGTAAATACTATTTTCATCTTATACATCCTTTAAAATATTTTTTATATTTTCCCAACTCAATTCAATCTGCTTTGCTATTTCGCAATTTTCATCAAATTCAACTATTGGTTTTGCTACGCTTAGTGCTTTTGTAAAGTTTTCATCATAAGCAAGTGAAGCTAATAATTGTACATTTTCACTTGAAAGATACTCTCTA
>Ga0256836_1001107_pt1 | contig 12558 bp, 10 predicted proteins | sample 4561380metaG_FD_185974 | JGI IMG/M metagenome (GOLD analysis project Ga0256836, IMG submission 185974) | Hydrothermal vent microbial communities from Guaymas Basin, Mexico - 4561-380 | ecosystem: Environmental > Aquatic > Marine > Hydrothermal vents | place: Mexico: Guaymas Basin | collected...
GAGCAACTCAAAGCGGCTGAGTGTCCGAATGCTTTAAAAGATAAAAAAATCGAAGGATATTTTTATATGGTAGGACATCCGACAGCTAACATTAAAGATGCGGCAAATTCCACTGATATTGATTTAATCTCACTTGATAATGTGCCTGCGGCTCAAAAACTTGTAAAAGAAAAACCTTACTACGCATGGGGTACAATTTCTGCGGGAATGTATAAAGGCGTAAATCATCCAACAAAAACATACGGGGTTAAAGCAATTTTAGTTACAAGTGATAAAATGGATGATAAAACAGTATATTATCTTACAAAATCAATTCTTGATAACTTCGATAAATTCAAAAGAATGCATCCTGCTTACAAAAATTTAACTAAAAAAGACCTTCTTAAAGGATTTGATTTAAATATGATGCATCCGGGGGCTAAAAAAGCGTTTCAAGAAGAAGGGTTACTTCCTTAATCCTTCTTAATTTAATGCTTAGCAGCTAAGTGGCTGTTTAGCATTAAATTAAGGAGAGGAGATGGCTAAACCTGATATTTTAGATGTTGATAAAGAACTTGATAAAGAGATTGAAGAGGTTGAAAAAGAGGCTGTGAAAGAGGAGGAAATAGATAAAAATTTAGAAGAAAAAATTTTAACTGAACTTGAAGGTCAAAGAAATTTTCCTTCAAATCATATATACTATTGGATTATAGCTATAATTGCTTTTAGCTGGTCTGTTTATCAGTTGTATGTGAGTTATTTTCCTGTAAATTCTACAATTGTTAGAAGTATTCATTTAGCATTTGCTATGGTTTTGGCGTTTTTAATCTATCCAATTGCCAAAAAACCGAAATTTTTAAAAACAATTCCTTGGTATGATTGGATTTTGGCTATTTTAGGAGGGCTTGGGGCTGCTTATATTGCAATTGATTATGTAGGAATTTCAAACAGAATAGGTGATTTTTATACACGGGATATTATAATAGGAGTTATTTTTATAATACTTCTTCTTGAAGCTGGAAGAAGGGTTATAGGTATTGCTCTTAGCATTGTGGCTTTGATATTTTTAGCATATGATAAATTTGGGGATATTTTGCCAGAGCTTATTTCTCATAAACCTGCAAGCATTGAAAAAATAATAACTCAAATGTATTTAACTACAGAAGGTATTTTTGGAGTGCCTCTTGGTGTTAGTGCCGGGTTTGTATTTTTATTTGTTTTGTTTGGAAGTTTGCTTGAAAGAGCCGGGGCAGGGGAGTATTTTATAAAACTTGCGTATTCGCTTCTTGGAAAATATAGCGGCGGTCCTGCAAAAGCAAGTGTTGTTGCAAGCGGACTTACGGGAATTATCAGCGGAAGTTCTACAGCAAACGTTGTAACCACAGGTGTTTTTACTATTCCTCTTATGAAAAAAGCCGGGTTTCCTCCTGAAAAAGCAGCGGCAATTGAAGTTGCCGCTTCTACAAACGGTCAGCTTATGCCGCCTGTTATGGGTGCTGCGGCGTTTATTATTGCGGAATTTTTAGGACTTGCTTATACTGATGTTATTATTGCGGCTGCTATTCCGGCGGTTGTCAGTTATCTGGCTTTGTTTTATATAGTTCATTTAGAAGCTAAAAAGCTTGGATTAAAGGGTGAAGACCCAAGCAAACTTCCGCCGAAATGGCAAACGTTTATTAGCGGGCTTCATTATTTAATTCCTGTTGCTTATTTGATGTATGTTTTAATAATTTTAAGACAGTCGGCACAGATGGCGGCTTTTAGCGCTATTTGGCTTTTAATGGTTATTATGATTATTCAATATCCTTTTAAAGCTTTATTTATTGAAAAAAGAAGAATTAAAAAAGAAGATTTTATTCAGGGGTTTATAGATATTTTCCATGGAATGGTAAATGGTGCGAGAAACATGGTGCCTATTGCTCTTGCCACTGCGCTTGCGGGTATAGTTGTTGGAAGTATTACTTTAACCGGAATAGGACAGGTTTTACTTGATGTTATTGATACTTTGGCAAACGGAAATATCCTAATAGTGCTTTTATTAACGGCTTTTATCTCTTTAATTCTTGGAATGGGGCTTCCAACTACTGCAAATTATATTGTTGTAGCTTCACTTACAGCTCCTGTAATGCTTGAACTTGCCCAGGATGCTGGCTTTTTAATTCCGGCAATTGCCGCACATCTGTTTGTTTTTTATTTTGGAATTTTAGCTGATGATACTCCTCCTGTAGGAATTGCCGCATATGCAGCTGCTGGAATTGCAAAAGCTGACCCTATAAAAACAGGACTTCAAGGGTTTGCGTATGATATAAGAACAGCAATACTTCCTTTTATGTTTTTCTTTAATACAGAGCTTTTACTTATTGCAAGTGTAAATGAGTGGGATGTAAATGAATTTAGTTTTATTAGTGACCCTATAAAAATTATAATTATTTTTATAACTGCAATGCTTGGAATGTTTAGTTTTTCAAGTGCAACTCAGGGATATTTTATAAAAAGATGTAATATTATTGAGAGACTTTTATTTTTAATTGCTGTGCCGTTTTTTATGTTGCCAAACATTATGACAAAATATTTACATCTTCCAAACGAATATATTTCTTATTTGATTGGGCTTGCTGTTTGGGTTGTTATTTTCTTGTGGCAAAAATCAAAAAAATAACTTTTTGTTTATTTTCCGTTTACTTTTTTTGGTTATAATCTTTAAAATTTTTAAGGAGGAAATATGTTATTAGATGAATTGGTAATTGATGAAAATGGAGTGGCTTTTATGCCGTCTCTTGGGATAAGTTTTCAATTAAATGAAATTGCAAAAGAGATAATAGAATTATTAAAAGAAGGAAAAACTAAAGAAGAGATTGTAAAAATTTTGGCTGATAAATACGGGCAGGATTGGAAAAAAGTATATATTGATATTGAAGATTTTTTTATAAAACTTAAAGTATATGGACTTATAAAATGAAAATAGCAATAAGTGGTCTTAATAATACTGATAATCCTGCTCCTGGAGTACCTGTTGCTAAAAGTTTAATGGGTCATAATTTAGTTGGACTTAGTTATGATGTAAATGAACCCGGGATTTATCAGGAGCTTTTTGAAAAAGTGTATCTTATGCCTTTTCCTTCTCTTGGGTGGGAAGATACAAAAACAAGACTTCTTGAAATAAAAGAAAAAAGCAATATTGAAGCAGTTGTTCCAAATTTGGATGCAGAACTTCCTCTTTATATTAAAAATCAGGATAAACTTCATAAACTTGGAATAAAAACGTTTTTGCCAACGTTAGAAAATTTTGAAATGAGAGAAAAAAGGCATCTGCCTGATTTTGCTAAAAAACTTGGTGTAAAACATCCAAAAACAATTGAAGTTATTTCGCTTGATGATTTAATTAAAGCTGTAAAAGAGATAGGATTTCCTGTAATGATAAAAGGAAATTATTATAAAGCTTACAAGGCTTATAATCTGGATGAAGCGATTGAATATTTTTATAAAATTTCTAATGAATGGGGATTTCCTCTTTTGGTTCAGGAGGTTGTTAGTGGGGTTGAGATAAATTATGTTGGGCTTTCAAATAAAAAGCTTTTAGGTGGAGTTGGTATAAAAAAACTAACAACAACCGAACTTGGAAAAGTATGGAGTGCTCTTAGTATAAAAAATGAAAAACTTTTTGAGCTTGCAAAAAAGTTTGTTGATATTACAGGTTGGAGAGGAGCTTTTGAGCTTGAGGCTATTGCAAACGGGGATGATATTTATTTAATTGAAATTAATCCGAGGTTTCCTGCATGGGTTTATTTTGCGACGATGCTTGGAATTAATCTTCCAAAAATGATGGTTGATATTATGGAAGGAAAAGAAGTAAAAGAGCAGTTTGAGTATCCTGTTGAAAAGATGTATGTAAGGTATGTTGAAGAGACAATGACAAATTTTAAAGATTTTACAAAACTTTTAACGCAAAAAGAATTATAAGGAGAGGTTATGAAATATGTAAAGCCTATGATAAACAGAATAGATTTTAATTTGGCAAGTAAATACGGCAGTCCGTATAAAGTTCAAAGAATAAAGAGTGAAATTGACGGTGTTAGTGTAAATGATTTGGCTAATGAATATGGAAGTCCTCTTTTTGTATTTTCTCAAAGACAGATTGAAGAAAAATATAATGAATTTAAAGAGGCTTTTTCGAGCAGATATCCAAAAGTTCAGTTTTGGTGGAGCTATAAAACCAATTATCTTGATGCGATTTGTAAAATTTTTCATAAACTTGGAAGCAAGGCTGAGGTTGTAAGTGAGTTTGAATATCAAAAGGCAAGACATCTTGGAGTCGATGGAAAAGATATTATATTCAATGGACCTTATAAACCAAAAGAGGCATTAAGAGTTGCTGTAAAAGAGGGGGCAAAGATTCATATTGACCATTGGTATGAGATAAACGACCTTGAAGAGATAGCCGATGAGCTTGGAGTTGAAATTCCTGTAGCTATTAGATGTAATATGGATACGGGGGTTTATCCTGCTTGGAGTAGGTTTGGTTTTAATATTGACAATGGTGAAGCATATGATGCAATAAAGAGAATTTATGAAGGAAAAAAACTTATATTAACCGGTCTTCACTCGCATATTGGTACTTTTATGTTAAGCACTGAAGCTTATAAAAACGAAACAATAAAATTAGTTCAGCTTAAAAACAGAGTTGAAGAGGATTTTGGATATAAAATTGAATATATTGATGTTGGCGGAGGTTTTGCAAGTAAAAACAGGTTAAAAGGGGTTTATCAATCGCCTGAAGTTATTGTGCCAAGTCCAGATGAGTATGCTGAGGCTATAGTAAATGCTATTTATGAAAATAATAAAGGTGATTTACCAGAACTTTATCTTGAAACCGGAAGAGCTTTGATTGATGAGGCTGGGTATTTGCTCACAAGCGTATTTGCAAGCAAAAGACTGCCTGATGGTAAAAAGAGTTATATTGTGGATGCCGGGGTAAATCTTTTATATACGGCATTTTGGTATAACTTTGAGATTTTTCTTGATAAAAGGTATGAAGGTCTTAATGAACCAAGTCAGATAAATGGTCCTCTTTGTATGAATATTGATATTATTTCAGAAAATATTATGCTCCCTCCTCTTGATAGGGGAAGTGTTTTGACTATCTGGCCTGTTGGAGCATATAATGTAACTCAATGGATGCAGTTTATTAGATACAGACCAAGAGTGCTTTTAATAGATAAAGATTCAAATGTACATATTATAAGAGAGGCTGAAAATTTAGAAGATATTATAAAAAGAGAACAAATTCCAGATTTTTTAAAGTAGGTAAATGAACTTAAAAGTATTTTTTAAGCCCTTTGCGGCTATTTTGTTTTTAAGGGATTACAGGCTTGGAATTTTTATTTTTCTTCTTTCTTTTTTACTTCCAAGCGTTGCTCTTTTGGGAGTTGTCGGACTTGTTTCTACTATACTTTTTGCTGAGTTTGTAGATATTAGAGATGAATATTTAAAATACGGTTTTTATCTTTATAACTCTTTACTTGTTGGAATGGGTGTTGGGTATTTTTATGATGTAAGTTTAACAACGGTGTTTTTAACCTCATTTTTGGCGGTTTTTACTTTTTTGTTGTCTTTTGGAATGAATAAAATTTTTGAGTTTTTTGCAATTCCCATTTTATCTTTACCTTTTGCACTTGTAAGTATGCTTTTTTACCTTGCAAGTTTAAAATATACCAATCTTTTAAGCAATATTTTACATAGATTGCCTTTTTTTGACGTTAATATTAATTTTTTAATAAGTGCTTATCTAAAATCGTTTGGAACAATTGTTTTTTTGCCTTTTAATATTGCCGGGCTTATAATTGCTTTTATTGTGTTTTATTATTCAAGAATAATGTTTTTTATGAGTGTAATAGGTTTTTTTGTAGGAGTCTGGGTTCATTCGTTTTTTGTTCCTTTTTATCAGGCATTAAATTCTCCTTATAATTTTAATTTTATTTTAATTGCAATGTCTTTGGGGGGAATTTTTTTAATTCCGAATTTAAAAAACTATTTTTTAGCTCTTATTGGAGTTGTTGTAAGTGTTGTTTTAATAGATGCTTTGGAAGTATTTTTTAATATTTACTCTTTACCTGTTTATACCTTGCCTTTTAATATCGTGGTAATTTTGTTTTTACTTCTTTTATATTGGATTGGTTATGAGTATTATAACTTTAATATTAAAGAAACACCGGAAAAAAGTCTTAGTTATTATTTAAGCAATATCTTACGTTTTGGAGGAAAAGATATAAAAATTTATCTTCCTTTTACTGGAAAGTGGAGTGTTTATCAGGCTTTTGATGGAGAGTGGACTCATAAGGGTAAGTGGAGATATGCTTATGATTTTGTAATTAAAAAAAATGGAAAAACTTATGAAAACGATGGGCTTTTTTTGACTGATTATTATGCTTTTGGAAAGCCTGTGATAGCTCCTGTTAATGGATATGTTGTAGCTCTTCGCTCAGACCTTCCTGATAATTATATAGGAGTTGTGGATAGGGAGAATAACTGGGGAAATTATGTAATTATTAAAAGCGATGCCGGATTTTATGTAGAGATTTCCCATCTTATGCAGCATTCTGTTACTGTAAAAGTTGGAGATTATGTAAAATTTGGTGATATTATAGGAAAGTGTGGAAACAGTGGATATTCACCTGAACCACATATTCATATACAAGTCCAAAAATATCCTTATCTTGGAAGTGAAACACTTCCTTTTAAATTTGTAGATTATATAAAAGAAAATAGACTTTTTTTTTATTCTCTTCCGAAAAAAGATGAAGAGATTGAACATTTAGTGCCGGATAAATCGCTAAAATCAAAACTTACTTTTATTTTAGATGATAAATTTAGGTATGAAGTTATTGAAAATGGTGAGAAGAAAGAAGAAATTGAAATAGTTGTAAATATGAATGAAAAAGGGGAGTTTTATTTTTTTGACGGGAATAATAAACTTTATTTTTATTTTGTAGAAAAACTATTTTATTTTTATGATTATGAAGGTACGGATGGATATTTAAAGGAGCTGTTTAAATTGGCTCCTAAAGTTCCAATGATTAATAAAAATGTAGTTTATCAAGATGTTTTACCTCTTTTTATTAACTATTCTGGCTTAAAACGCAGTTTTGTAGAGTTTTTAAGCTCTTTTAATTATAAGATTTTCAGCAAAGAAGTTACATATGAAAAAGAGTACTTAAAAATAAAATCTGAATATGGAGAAGTTTATTTTTCATTTTATGAAAAGGGATTTGATAAAATTAAATTTAAAAATATTGAGCTTAGGAGAATAGATGAAAAAAATTATTTTAATTCTTAGCAGTGTTTTTTTATTTGCTTTAAGTAAAGATGAAATAAGAAAAATATATTATGAGTCTTATAACTATGAAAAAATGGGGGATTATAAAGATGCTATTAAGGTTTTAATTCCTCTTTATAAAGAATTTCCAAACGGATATACTCTTAATTTAAGGCTTGGATGGCTTTTTTATCTGAATAAAAATTATGAAAATGCAATAAAACACTATAATATAGCTTCTAAAATTCATTCATATTCTCTTGAGCCAAAGCTTGGACTTATGAGGGTTTTTAATTTTTTAGGAAAGTATGATAAAAGTATAAAAATCGGCAATACTGTTTTAAGAAGCGATTATTATAATTATTATGGAAATTATTATTATGGAAATGCTCTTTTAGGAATTAAGGATTATAAGAATGCTATTTTATTAGCAAATAAAATACTAACCCTTTATCCAACAAGCATTTTATTTTTAAATCTTTTAGGAAAAAGTTATTTTTATAATAAAGATTTTAAAAAAGCAAAAGATATTTTTGAAAATGTGTTAATACTAGACCCAAACAATGTAGTTGCAAAAGAGTTTTTAAAAAGAATAAAAGGAAAAAATAGATGAAATTTTTAAATATTATGACTGTAGCGAGTATAAGTTTTGCTTTTAATATAATGCCTTATGGTGCTTATGTAAATTATAGTAATAAAGCTTTAAAAGACAATGCTTATGTGGCGGGAATATATGCTTCTTTTTTTAAAAGTCCTTTTAAGTTTGAATTTGATGCAGAAGCTACAAAGATTACTTATAAAGATAATACGCCTGAGTGGAATCAGCAGGATTTAACAGCTGTTGTTAATTACTATAAAGGATATAATTTTGCTTATAAAATAGGTATTCACAATATTTTTATAAATCAAAACGGAAATAAAGATGATTATGACAAGGTGTTTTTTTTAGGAATGCTTTATTATAAATATTTAAAATACAATGTTGGAATAGATATTTTTTATTCCATGTATGACGGATTTAATGTAACTCAGTTATCTCCTAAAATAGGATTTAATTTTGGAAATTACTATTCACCTGAGGGAAGTTTTTATTTTGAAGCAAGACTTAATCAAATTCATATTTCAAACTCAAATCAAACTCCTCATCAGGATTACACCAACTTAGATTTTAAACTTCAAAATTTTAAAGGACCTTGGGTAACTACACTTAAAGGAAATTTTGGAAGAAATGCTTATAAAGTTGATAATGGAGGATTTGTTGTTTATAATTTAGGGAATGAGTATAAATACAGCGTGGGTTTAAAAGTTAATTACAGTTTAAATACTTACAGTTCTGTTGGAATTGGATATTCTGTTTCAAATTATAAATTAAATATAGGAGGAAACGCTCATTCTTCCACTGTAGTAGTAGAATACTCAAGAGCTTTTTAAAAAAGCTCTTTTACTATTTCAAACCTGTTAGCAGTCATTATATGAATTTTTGGATGTTTTTTAAGTATATTTTTAAATAGACTTTTACTAAGTGTAAGCCCTGTTTTATACTCTTCTTCTTCACTTATTTTATGTGCTTTTATCAGTTTTTCTATCCAAGAGTCTGGAACATAGATTCCGGGAACATGTGAGTGTAGAAACTGGGCAGTTTTAAGTTTTGTAATAGGAAAAAAGCCAAAAATTATTTCAAACTCTTTTCTTTCATCATTAAATTCACTTCTTACTTTGTCCCTTATTTCAAGCATTTTATCGACAATTTCCATATCATATACAGGCTGGGTGATAATTGCAGCGGCATAGTTTTTTACTTTTTTATAAATTTTTCTCTCAATTGTTGAAAAATTTTTTGCATATGAATTGCTAACAGCAAAGGGGGTAATTGGTTTTGGTTTTATTTTAAATTCTTTTCCGCTGTAGTCCATTCCATTATTAAAAGCTCTTATAATTTCAAGTAATAAATTACTGTTTCCTTCTACTACTCCTTTTACTTTCGGCTGGTCTGACATACTTGCAGGATCGCCCGTTAAGGCTAAGATATGGGTTACATCTAAGTCATTTGCTCCAAGCAGGTCGCTTTGAAGGGCAATTTTGTTTCTGTCTCTCATACTCATTGTTGCAATTACAGGTTTTTTAAATTTTTCTTGAATTTTAAAAGCTGCTATGATTGAATTATATTTTAGCTTACTTAATGGACAGTCTGTTGTTGAGAATCCGTCTATATATTTATATGCTTCACTTTTTTCAATTTTTTCTAGCATTGGGTTTATAGTTGGCAGTTTTGGAGGAGTGGTTTCAAGGGTTATTATTCTTTCTTTTAATTTTTCTTTTAAATTTATCATAAATTCCCTTTTTGTTGAAATTTTAATATAATTTTTGAAAAAAAGGCAGTTGATGATTTTAATGATTGATAACTATGACAGTTTTACATATAATATTGTCCAGTATTGCCTGGAACTTGGAGCAAATTTAAAAGTAATAAGAAATGATGAATTAAATGTTAAAGAGATAAAAAAACTTAATCCTGAAAAAGTTATTATCTCTCCCGGTCCTTCTACTCCAAAAGAAGCTGGAGTAAGTGTTGATGTTATAAAAAGAATTAATAGACCTATTCTTGGTGTGTGTCTTGGTCATCAGTCTATAGCTTATGCATTTGGAGGAAAAATTATTAGAGCCAAAAATTTAATGCATGGAAAGACCAGTAAAATTGAAGTTACAATAAAAGACGATATTTATAAAGATTTGCCTAATGAATTTAGAGTTACAAGATATCATTCATTAGTAGTTAATCCTGAGAATCTGCCTAAAAATATAATACCTACTTCTTTTAGTTTAGATGATAATGAAATAATGAGTTTAAGAGTAAAGGATAAACCGATTTTTGGGGTTCAATTTCATCCTGAATCTATTATGAGTGAATATGGTAAAGAAATTATTAAAAACTTTTTAGAGTTATGATAGTTTTTTTTCTTTTTTATTATCTTTTTTTGCTTTGGTATAGCGTTAATTTTTTATCGTTTTCTGTTATAGAAATACAGAGTATAGAAAAATTTTGGCCTTTGAGGTATATTATTGATTTTTCTGTTTTTTTGTTTGGAAAAAATGATTTTGCTTTGCGTTTTCCTCAGCTTTTTTTTAGTGTTTTAAGTGTTGTGTTGTTTTATAATCTTTCTAAATATATTTTTGATAAAAGAAAAGATATTTATTTTGCAAGTGTTATTTTTTCTTTGATACCGGGATTTATAATTTCTTCTTTAATTATCAATAAATCTATATATATAATTTTTTTAATTCTTCTATTTTTGTATTTTTATTTAGTTAATAAAAAAATTTCTTATTTTTTATTGTTAATTTTTGTTTTTGTTGATTATAGCTTTATTTCTTTATATATAGCTTTGATTTTTTATTCTATCTATAAACAGAATAATAGATTGTTACTTTATTCTTTATTACTTTTATCTTTAAATGCAAACTATTTTGAATATTCTATAGGAGGAAAACCAAGAGGTTATTTTTTAGATATTTTTGGGACATATATTTTAATTTTTTCCCCTTTAGTTTTTATCTATTTTTTATATACTCTTTATAAAGGCTTTTTTTATAGAAAAGGAATTGTGTTTTTTATATCAGTTACAGCTTTTATACTTTCTATTTTATTTTCATTTAGACAAAGGATAAAGATAGATGATTATGCTCCTTTTGTTTTACCATATGTGCTTTATATGGTAAAAATTTTTTTAAATTCTTATAGAGTTAGACTTCCTGTTTTTAGAAAAGGCTATAAAATATTATTTACACTTTTATTTTCTTCTTTAATAATTTTTGATATTATGCTTTTTTTAAATAAATATACTCCTGCAAGAAATTTAACTCAAAGTTTTTATTTTATAAAACCCCTTTCAAATTTTTTAAGACAAAACAATATTAATTTTATTAACTGTAATAACGATTCTTTGTGTAAAGTTCTTATATTTTATGGTATGAAAACTGGGAATAAATATAAGTTAAATTATTCTAAAAGAAATAAAAAAGTTTCAATTTTTCACAAAAACAAAAAAATTTTAGATATTGATGTTTCAAAATTAAACACATTATAAAAAATTTTGACTATCTAATTAAAATTTTCTTATAACTAAAAATTTAAATGTTAGAATTTCTAAAATAAAATTGAAGGAGTATTAATGGCTCAAAAACCGATACGTGAATATGACGGAAAAAGACTTTTTGCAGAAAATTGGGATAATTATTTTAAAGGATTAAAATACCCTTTTGAAAGCGTACTTGTAACAAGCGGAGAAGAACTTCTAAAAAAAGCTGAAGAACCTGGATATGAATGGTTAAAACAAAAACCTCTTGTAGCAAAACCTGATATGCTTTTTGGTAAAAGAGGTAAAAATAATTTAGTTCTTTTTAAAGTAAATAAACCTGGTGATGTTACTTTAGAAGATGCAGCTAAATGGATTGATGAAAAAAGAAAAGAAAAACAAAAAGTATATTTTAAATTTGAAGGTGATAAACCTGTTGGCGAACCAAAAGAAGATTATCTGACTTATTTTATAGTGGAACCATTTACGCCTCACAGCGAAGATGAAGAGTACTATATTGCGGCTGCAAGCTTAGATGAAAATTATGACGTACTTTATATGTCAGCTCACGGTGGTATGGAAGTAGAAGAGAATTGGGATAAAGTAACTGAGGTTAAAATTCCAATTGATGCAACTGATGAAGAAGTTGAAAAATTAATTTCAGAAAATATCCCTGCAGATATTCCTGAAGATAAAAAAGAAGTTTATAAAAACTTTGCTGTTAATTTTTATAAATTTTTTAGAGACTTAAACTTTGCTTATCTTGAAATAAATCCTGTTGTTATTGTTGATGATAAAGTATATCTTCTTGACCTGGTTGCAAGACTTGATGATACAGCTGGATTTTTAATGAAAGATAAATGGGGAGATATTGAATTCCCAACACCATTTGGTATGCCTGAAAAATCGCCAGAAGAAAAAGCAATTGCTGAAGCTGATGCAAAAAGCGGTGCTTCATTAAAACTTACAGTTCTTAATCCAAAAGGTAGAATCTGGACACTTGTAGCAGGTGGTGGTGCATCAGTAGTTTATGCTGATACAATTGCGGACCTTGCTGGAGGAGTTGAAGATTTAGCAAACTATGGAGAATACTCTGGTGGTCCTACAACCGATGAGACAAGATTTTATGCTGAAACAGTACTTGACTTAATGACCAGGGATAAAGACCCTCAAGGCAGAGATAAAATATTAATT
>Ga0256836_1001108_pt1 | contig 12552 bp, 11 predicted proteins | sample 4561380metaG_FD_185974 | JGI IMG/M metagenome (GOLD analysis project Ga0256836, IMG submission 185974) | Hydrothermal vent microbial communities from Guaymas Basin, Mexico - 4561-380 | ecosystem: Environmental > Aquatic > Marine > Hydrothermal vents | place: Mexico: Guaymas Basin | collected...
GAATTGTGTGTTTGGATGTCTTTCAAACAATACTTCAACAGCTTCTGGAAATAGCGTATGCAGCAGGGATAATTTTGCTATCCGTCCTTATGCGTTTAAAGTTTTTGGAAACAATGAATATAAAAGAGCAGGGGAAGATTTTGATTTAGTTATAAAAGCTGTGGATGAAAATAATGACAATATAATTTTAGGAGATTATACTGTTGTAAGAGGTGTTAATGATTATAATGAAGCATTAAGCGATTTAAATATTACATCAGTTTTTTATACTCCTACATCAGCCGAACTTGCTAAAATGCAAAGTGATACAGGAGAAACTCAAGTTGCTTATTGTCCTGATGAAGGAAACTTTGTTATTAAAAATTCTTCAGATAAAGTTAAAGACGGTGAAGCAAATGTTACATTAAATTATGATGAAACTGGAATTTTAAGTGTAAGAGTTGGAGAGAAAAAAGGAAATGAGTTTGCAAAAGTTGATGCAGATGATACTCCTGATGAAGAAAGATTTATTAAACCTGCGACTGTTATTTTGGATAAAAGTGATATTAATAAAACCGATTTATTAGTATTTATTCCTTATAAATTCAAAACTGTTGCAGATTATAAAACCACAACAGATGACAGCTGGGTTTATATGAGTAATAAAGTGCCTCAAATGGCGGCATATATTGATTATCATATTTTAGCTTTAAATAAAAATGGTGATATTGTTCAAAACTTTACAAAAACCTGTTTTCCTGATACATCGTCTGAAGCACCTAAAAGAAACGGGTTAAAATTAAATACAACATTTGATTTACTTTTAGATGTTACTTTATTCTCCGATACAGATACTAATATCTCTTTATATACAGCGGATGAAGACGGAAATGCAATCTGGACAAAACAGCCTGTTGCTGACCTAAAAGCTGGAACAAACAAAGTTCAAGAGTGGGTAGGACCAACAGCTTTTGAAAATGGTGAGAGTAAAGTAAAAGTTTATTTTAATGTAAATAAAAATTATTCAAAACCTGCTGATAAAGTTGTTATTAAACTTGTAGATGCAAATACTTCTACATTATGGATGAATAATAAAGGAGCTACAAATATTTTTGAAGGAAGCAGTGTAAATAAAGATGTAGATTTTCTTTATGGAAGAATTGCGCTTAATGGAAATATTGCAACATATTCTTCAAATGAGATTAACACTACTGTTAAATATATGTATTGGGATAAAAACAGAGGCTGGATTGTAAATAACAAACATACTGATGCACTTAAACACGGTGATTTAAACTTGGCTAACACTTACGTTGCGGCTAATGGTATAAAACCTTTAAGCAGTAGTAGTATTCAAATCACTCCGTCTTCTATTAATAACGGAGAAGAAAAAGTATCAATTGTTACAACACACGCACTTCCGTATAGTGCAAAAATACACTTTGCAATTCCAAGCTGGCTATGGTATCATCCGTTAGCAAAAGAATATAAAGACCCAAGTCTTACAAATCTTGATTGTTTAACTCATCCTTGTACAAAAGTTACTTATATTAAAACCGCTAGAGGATGGGCAGGTGTTGGTAAAAAAGATACTAAATATAATGAATCTAACACTACTACAAAAGTAAATGTTGATAATAAGGCTAGTGCGTCTAAAAACGAGGTTAAAAAACTTAACTGGTAAGAGAGTTTAAAAATTCGCTTACCTCTTTTTTTGTTTTTAACTTTTTAAATTCAGGAAATTTTTTATTAATGGTTTTGTAATAGATTAAAATATTTTTAAGCTGATTTTCTTGAGTTTTTGTTAAGTGCATTTTGACTTTTGCTTCTTTTAATGCTTCTTTTATATCTTCAAATTCATCTCTTTTATTTTCATCAAGGAATTTTTCTATAATATTTAGATGATTTTTAATTAAATGAGCTATTTTTTCTTTTTTAATGGGAATTTGAGGAGTATCGCTTACTATTTTATAAAGAATAATATTTTCTACACTCAAAAATTTATAACAAGCTTCAAAAAAACCGCTTCCTTCCATATCTGTAAGCTCATAATAAATTCCGGGTTTTGAAATTGTGTAAAGAGTTGAGCTTTTTTTATCAAAAAAATCAGGATAATATTCAAATTTGCTGTCTTTATCTATTATTTTTTGTATAAAAAAGCCTTCATTAATTTCATATATGCTGCTTCCTGCGATGCCGAAGTTTAATGTTTTAAATGGGTATTGTTTTAATAAAAGTGCGGTGTTTATTGCACATTTTATTTTACCCTGACCTGTTATTATTAAATTTATGTAATTATTTTGGTATATTTCTCCGTTAGGTTTTAAATTAAATTTTTTAATGATTGGTAGGGCTTCTATTTTTAGGGCTGTTACTATATTTAACATTTTAAACCTTTTTAAAAGGAATTATATGGCAAATTTTGAACTTTTTAAAGAACTGATTATAAAAGGTAAATATTACGAAGCTCACGAAATTTTAGAAGAGTATTGGCATTCTATAAGAAAAACATCTCATCCTTTTAAGAATGCTTATAGAGGATTTATTAATGCAGCTGTTGCACTTGAACTTAAAAAAAGAGGTAGAGATAGCTACAAAAAAGTATGGTCTAATTATGAAAAATACAGATTTTTATATGTACAAAAAGAAAACTTAAAAGAAATTATGTTATTTTTAGATAAATTTAATCCTTGCAGATGATATAATAAAACTAAAAAAGGTTTTATATGTTAGATTTTTTAACCTCTTTTTTTAAAGAACTAAACTCTGCTTCAAATAAAAAAATGATATCTTTAGCCATAGTACTTGGACTTATAAGCGGTTTTTTACCTGCTTTTACTTTTTTAAACTATATAATTTTTTTCTTGGTTTTTGTTTTAAGAATACCTTTAGGTCTTTATTTTGCATCTTTTACTCTTTTTAAACTTTTTAGTTATCTTTTAGACCCTCTTTTTAACAAAATAGGATATCTTGTTTTAACTTTTAAATCGTTAGAGCCTTTTTTTACATATTTATACAATCTGCCTTTTTTAAGGTGGAGCGGTTTTAACAATACTCTTGTAATTGGGAGTTTGATTGTTGGAATAATAATTGGAATAGTTTTATATTTTATTTTAGAGCATTTTATTGATACTTACAGACAAAAAGTTTTTCCAAAATTAAAAAAGATAAAATTTCTTAGATGGATTGTACCGGAAGAGGAAAAAAAAGGGATATTCAGATTAAGCGGTATAGTTGTGATTTTTGTTTTAATTTCTGCTTTTAGTTTAACTGTTATATTGTTTTTAGACCCCTTTGTCAAATTTATACTTCAAAATGCACTCTCAAAAACACTTCATAAAAAAGTATATATAAAAGAGGTTAATACCAAACTGTTTGACTCGTCTGTTGAAATTAAAGAGATGCATATTGATAGTTTTTTGGTAAATAGGGCATATTTAAAATTAAATCCATATTATCTTTTGTGGAAAAAATTTGATATAGAAAAGTTGATAATTGATTCTAAAACAAATGAGAGTATTTTAGATATCATAAACGCTTCTGAAAAAAAATCTGAAAATAAAACTTTTAAACTTCCTTCAATTAAGCTTCCTAAGCTTGTAAAGGCTGAGGATATTTTGCGAAAGAAGCGTTTAAAATCTGAAATAGCTATTAAAAAACTTCAAAAAGATTATAAAGAGTTTGAATCTTTTTATAAAAGTATTGATGTTAATGCATATAAAAAAGAAGTTTTGAAAATTAAAAAAGAGATAGAAGATTTACAACATACTAAGATTAATTCTCTTAAAGATTTAGAAGATTTAAAATTAAAAGTAGAAAATATTAAAAAAGAGATTAAAAAAATAAAATCTTCTTCTGATAATGATATAAAAAAGCTTTTATCTTATAAAAAACTTTTATTAAATGATATTAAAAATGTAAAGACTGCATTAAACGAAGATAAAAAAGATATTTATCTGCAGTTTGAAATGATAAAAAACAGAGAATTTATAAAGTTTTCAGAAATTTATTTAAAACCGGAAGTTAGTAAATATGTAAAATTGGCTCTTAATTTGTATGAAAAAATAAAACCTTATCTGCCTCAAAAAAATGAAGAAAAAGAGATTGAAAAAATAGAAAAATCAAGAAAAGGGATTTATATAAAATTTGAAGATAAAATTCATTATCCTGATTTTGTATTAGAACTTTCAGATATAAAACTTAAAACCTCAATAGCTGTTTATAAGATGATATTAAAAAATATTTCAGATAATCAGATTCTTTTAAACAGATATGCGTTTTTTAAATTAAAAGGGGTTAGTGAATTTTATAATCTATTTTTAGAGGCTAAATATTTAAGATTTTGTGAATTTAAAGGATATGCAAAAAATATCAGGTTAAAAAAGATTAAGTTTGATAAGTTAGAGATTTTACATCCTTTAATAAATTCAGAATTTAAAGGTGTTTATAATAAAGAGTTGAATTTATTTAGCAGAGTGTGGTTTAATAATGTTAAAATTACTTTAAATCAAAATGATGATGTTTCAAGAATTATTAATAAAATTTTAAATAAAGTTACAAAATTTAAAGTTGATATAAAAGTTTTAGGAGATATTAAAAAGCCTAAACTAGAAGTAAATTCAGATTTAGATAAAATTATTTCAGCTGAGCTTAATAAGTTTTATAAACAAGAACTTTTAAAACAGAGAGAAAGGGCAGTTAGTATTTTAAATAAAAGGATAAATAAAGAGCTTCAAAAATATAATTTAAATAATATAGATAAAAAAATTAATTCTTTAAAAGATTTAAACACTTTTTTAAAATCATTAGAAAATAGAGCAGTTGAAACAGTTAAGCAAAAAGCTCAAGAAAGAGTAAAAAAAGTAAAAGATAAATTGAAACATCAGCAAAAAAAAGTTGAGGATAAATTAAAAAAACAACAAAAAAGATTACAACAAAAAATGTTAGATAAATTAAAATCAATTTTTTAAGGAGGGGAATAATGGTAAAGAGTATTGGTTTTAGGTGGTGCCTCGGGACGGAATCGAACCGCCGACACAGGGATTTTCAGTCCCTTGCTCTACCGACTGAGCTACCGAGGCAAGCGATGAAATTATATCAACTTATTCTTAATCTTTCCTTAAAGAAAATACCTCTTTTTTAAATTTTTTTCCCCTGTCTTTATAGTTTTTAAACATATCAAAACTCGCACAGGCAGGACTTAATAAAGCGACAGATTCTAAAGAGTGTAGTTTGTCAATCTCATTTACCGCTTTATTTAGTTCTTTTGAAATTTTAAAATCTATTTTATGTTTTTTTGCTAAATCTTCAAAAATTTTTGTCTCTTTTCCTATAATAAAAAGTTTTATCTTAAGATTTTTCATATATTCAAAAAGCTCATTAAAATCCTGTCCTTTATCAACTCCCCCTAATATAAGATATATTTTTTTGTTTTTATAACGTTTTAAAGCGTTAAGAGTGGCATCTACATTTGTGGCTTTGCTGTCATCTACCCATAATCTTTTTTTATAATCTTTAAACTCTTCAATTTTATGAGAATCTATTTTAAAGTTTTCTAAAGTTTTCTCTTTAAAATAGAGAATATAATAGACACTTTTTGCTAAAACTTCATCAAGTAAAAAAGGAGTTTTAAAAATATTTTGTTTGAAATTAAATTTTTTTATTAAGTCATTTTCATTTTTATATGTTATTTTATATGCTTTTGTAGGATAATCTTCAAACTCTTTTGGCAAAATAACAATATCTCTTTGGGTCATTCTTTTAAGAGGAGATAGTTTTGATTTTACATACTCATCAAAACTTCCATGCCATGAAATATGGTCTTCTTTTATAGGTAAAATTACAAAAATGTTAGGTTTTGCGTATTTTGTGTAAAAAAGTTGAAAACTGCTGGCTTCTATAATCCAAAAAGGAGAGTTTTTATTTAATTTAGCAAGGGGAATTCCAATATTTCCACCGATTTCTCCTCCTAAAAGATGATGTATCATCTGAGTGGTTGTTGTTTTTCCGTTTGTGCCTGTGACCCAGACCTGAAAAATAGACGGATTATAAAAATAGTCAAATTCACTTATTAAGTTTTTTGCTTTTTTTATTAATGGATGGTCTGGGGGGATGCCGGGGGATGTAATCTCAAGTTTTGAAAGCTCAGGCTTGAACATATCACTTGGCATTAATATGTTTCCATATTCATCTTTTTTTATTTCTGTGAAATTGTCATCAAATATATGCCATCCGCCTTCTTTTGCAATTTCTTTTGTGGTTAATCCATATCCAAAAAGGGATTTCATTTAATAATTTCCTTTAAAGCTTCTCCTATATCACTTGAGAGTTTAATATTAAAAAACGGAAGTTTTTTCTTCTCAAGCGAAATTTCATAAAATTCAATATCTCCTAATCTTTTTTTAATCTCCTCTTTAGTTTCTATAAGGGTTGAAATTTTATCAACTAAAACACCTTTTACGATATTAGCCACATAAATTTTACCGTCTGCGTATTTTTTTAATTTTTTAACTGATATGTTTCTGTCTTGGGCTACTGTTTTTAAAAAGTTTTCATATGTAGGGAGAAGAAGATGGGTTTTTAGGTACTCTTTGTCTTTTGGTGAAAATTTTCTAAATAAAGATACTGGTTCTTTATATTTTCCAATAGCCAAAGAATCCTCTTCTATTCCAATTTTATCGGCAAGTTTTTTAATAACAAAATGAGGCATTATAACCCCTATGCTTCCTACAACCGCGTTTTTATTGGCAATAATCGGTTTTATTGCACTTATAATGTAATACCCTCCACTTGCCGCCATACTCTCAATATATACATTTACTCTTTTTTTCTTGTTAATCCATTTTAAAAAAGCGTTAAACTCATCACTTGCACTCGGACTTCCGCCTGGAGTATTAAAAATAAGCAGATATTCTTTGCAGTTTTTATCTTTTAGAAGAATATTCATTTTGTTTGTAATTTTGTTTATATAATCTACCGTAATTGTTTTATTTATGTTAAAAACAGCCACATAAGGTTTTGTAACAGGGGTTGGGGCAAAACTTTTTTTAAAAACGGCTGCTAAAAATAAAATCTCAGCAATTATTAAAATAATAAATCCAAAAAGAACAACTTTCTCTTTTAAAGCTCTTATTTTAAAAATTTTGAGTTCTGCTTTTAGTTTTTCATTTTCCATTTCCATATTTCTCTCCTATCTGATTTTTATACTTAAAATTGCAATAATGTTTGTAATTAAGGCTATTATCCAAAATCTTATTGTAACCTGGTTCTCACTCCAGCCTTTTAATTCAAAATGATGGTGAATCGGTGCCATCTTAAATATTCTTTTGCCGGTTGTTTTAAAACTCCATACTTGAATAATAACAGAAAGTGTCTCCATAAAAAACACAAACCCTATTAAAACAAGCAAAATTTCTGTTTTTGTAAGTATTGCAAGATATGCAATACTTGCCCCTATGCTTAAGCTTCCGCTATCACCCATAAAAACTTCCGCCGGGTTTGCATTGTACCATAAAAAACCGAGCAGGCTTCCTATCATTGCCGCAGCAAAAATAACAACTTCTCCAATTCCAATTTCAAAAGGTAAAAAAAGGTATTTGCTAAAAATTGCATTTCCTGTAAAATAAGCAAAAATCATTAAACTTAAAAGTGCAAAAATACTTGGAACTGTTGCAAGTCCGTCAAGCCCGTCTGTTAAATTAACAGCGTTACTTGTGGCTACAATAACAAAACTCCAAAATAAAACGGCTATTATGCCAAGTTTTATTACCGGATGTTTATAAAAAGGAATATAAAGGTCTGTATCAAACCCTTTAAAATATAAAACTCCTGCAATTAAAGCACCGGCAAAAGACTGTAAAATTAATTTCTGTTTTGGCAAAAGACCTGCCTTGTTGTCTTTTTTTGTTATTTTTGAATAATCATCTATTATTCCAATTAACATAAACAAAAAAGCGGTTAAAACGGCTAAAATTACGTAAAGGTTTAGTTTAGCACTTATAAAGGTTGCAAATATTGCGGATAAAACAATTACAACTCCTCCCATTGTTGGGGTATTTTTTTTGTTTTCGTGGTTTTTTACATATTCTAAAATAGGCTGTGTTGCCGATTTTTTCTTAGCCCATTTGATAAATTTCGGAATAAAGTAAAGAGTTATTAAAAATGCTAAAAAAAATGAAATAATGGCTCTTACTGAAATATAATGAAATATGTTAAGCCCTGCTTCATAAAGATGATATAGCACAAAAATCCTTTTTTAGGTAAAATTTTATCAAAAAAGGAGACTTTTATGACTTTTAGCGGAAAAAATGCACTAATTACCGGTGCAAGCAGGGGAATAGGGGCTGAGATTGCAAGAGTGTTGGCAAAAAACGGAGTTAAAGTATGGATAAATTACAGAAGCAATGCCGAACTTGCCGATAAATTAAAAGAGGAAATTGAAAAAAACGGAGGAAGTGCTGCGGTAATAGGTTTTGATGTAAGTGATGAAAATGCTTTTGTAGAAGCTGTAAAAACTATTATTGATGCAGACGGGGAGCTTAGTTATCTTGTAAATAATGCGGGAATTACAAACGATAAACTTGCAATGCGTATGAGTGTCGAGGATTTTAGAAAAGTTATTGATGCAAACTTAACTTCTACTTTTATAGGATGCCGCGAAGCGTTAAAAGTTATGAGTAAAAAAAGATTCGGGGCTGTTGTAAATGTTGCAAGTGTTGTGGCTGAATCTGGAAATATAGGGCAGGCTAACTATGTTGCAAGCAAAGGCGGGGTTATTGCAATGACAAAAACATTTGCACTTGAAGGGGCTCCTAGAAATATCAGGTTTAATTCGGTTACTCCAGGATTTATCGATACTGATATGACAAAAAATTTACCTCAAAAGGTAAAAGAGGAGATTTTAAGCAAGATTCCTTTAAAAAGACTTGCAAAACCTGAAGAAGTTGCAAATGCGGTTGCTTTTCTTTTAAGTGATGAGGCAAGTTACATTACAGGTGAAACTTTAAAAGTAAATGGCGGAATGTATATGTAAATTTGTAAATAAAGACTTTTTTTTGATAAAATGCTGAAAATAAAAAAATAAAGGAGAAAATATGGCAGATTTATTCGATCAAGTAAAAGAAGTAATAGTAGAACAGTTAAATGTTTCACCAGAAGAGGTAAAACCTGAAGCAAGATTTGTAGAAGACCTTGGAGCTGACAGTCTTGATGTTGTTGAAATGATTATGGCGCTTGAAGAAAAATTTGAAATTGAAATTCCAGACAGTGAAGCTGAAAAAATTCAAACAGTTCAAGATGTTGTAGATTACATTCAAAAGGCAAAAAGCTAATTTTTTTGCCTTTTTTGATGTAAAAAAATGAGGATGTTTTGCATCTTGATTTCTTTACATCATTTTAAAGGATATTGATGAGAGTTGTTGTAACTGGAATTGGAATGATAAACTCTGTGGGGTTAAATAAAGAAGAGAGTTTTGAAAATATTATAGCTGGAAAGACAGGAATTGATAAAATCACACACTTTAATCCTGAAGGGTTCGCTTCTCAAATTGCGGGTGAAGTTAAAGGTTTTGACCCAAAAACAGTTATGGACCCAAAGGAAGTAAAAAAGGCTGACAGGTTTATTCAGCTTGGACTTGCTGCTGCAAAAGAAGCTATGGCTGATAGCGGACTTAGCGAATATGAGGGGGAAAGGTTTGGTATAAGTGCCGCAAGCGGAATAGGAGGGCTTCCTGTAATTGAAAAAGCAAGCGTTATAGTAGAAACAAGAGGTCCTAGAAGAATATCTCCGTTTCTTATTCCAAGTGCTCTTGTAAATATGCTTGGAGGATTTACTTCAATCGAATACGGTCTAAAAGGTCCAAACCTTGCGAGTGTTACGGCGTGCGCAGCGGGAACTCACGCAATTACTGAAGCTTTTAAGACAATTAAAGCCGGAATGGCTGATAAAATGATGGTAGTAGCTGGAGAGGCTTGTATCTGTCCTGTTGGAGTTGGTGGATTTGCGGCTATGAAAGCCCTCTCAACCAGAAACGACGACCCAGCTCATGCTAGCAGGCCGTTTGATGCTAAAAGAGACGGATTTGTTATGGGAGAAGGGGGAGCTTGTTTAATTCTTGAAAAATATGAAGATGCAGTAAAAAGAGGAGCTAAAATTTATGCGGAAATTATAGGAATTGGTGAAAGCGGAGACGCAAACCATATTACAACTCCGGCACCCGGAGGTGAGGGTGCTTATAGAGCTATGAAGATGGCTTATGAAATGGCAGGACGTCCTAAAATAGATTATATTAACGCTCACGGAACATCAACAAAATATAATGATTTATATGAAACAATGGCGATTAAAAAGCTTTTTGGTTCTAAAGAAAGCTGTCCTCCTGTAAGCTCTACAAAAGGTGCAACAGGGCATTGTCTTGGAGCTGCCGGAACAATTGAGGCGGTAATTACACTTATGGCGATGGAGAGAAACATTATGCCTCCTACAATAAATTATGAAGAACCTGATCCTGAGTGTGATTTGGATTATGTACCAAATGAGGCAAGAGAGGCTGAAATTAATGTAGCTATGAGCAATTCATTTGGATTTGGTGGAACAAACGGAGTTGTTATATTTAAAAAAGTAAAATAAAAGGCTAAACTTGGCGGTACTTGATTTTGAAAAAAAATTACAGGAATTAGAAGAGCAAATTAATGTTGCTAAAATAAAATCTGATTCTCATGCTGTTGAAACATTAGAAAAAGAACTTAAAAAAGAAGTTGAAAAAACTTTTAAAAACTTAACCCCTTATCAAAAACTTCTTCTTGCCCGCCATCCAGATAGACCCCACGCAATTGACATAATTGAAAGAATTATGGATGAGAAATATGAACTTCACGGAGATAGAGAGTTTAGGGATGATGAATCAATAATTTGTTATATCGGAAAAATAGAAAATGAAAAATGTGTGGTAATCGGAGAAGAAAAAGGTAGAAATACTAAAGAAAAGCTTAAAAGAAACTTTGGTATGCCCCATCCTGAAGGTTACAGAAAAGCCCTTCGTATTGCTAAACTTGCCGAAAAGTTTGATTTACCTATTTTATTTTTAGTTGATACCCCGGGGGCGTTTCCCGGAATAGGGGCAGAAGAGAGAGGACAAAGTGAAGCAATTGCTAGAAACCTTTTTGAACTCTCACGCATCAAAACTCCTACAGTTTCAGTTGTTATAGGAGAAGGCGGAAGCGGAGGAGCTTTGGCAATAGGGGTTGCTGATAGACTTGCTATGCTTAAATATTCGGTTTTTAGTGTAATCTCACCTGAGGGGTGTGCTGCAATTTTATGGGGTGATAATTCAAAAGTGGAAACCGCCACAAAAGCCCTTAAAATTTCCGCAGAAGAGCTAAAAGAATTAAGACTCATTGATGATATAATAGAAGAACCGGTAATGGGGGCGCATAGGGATTATGATACTACGGCTGAGAATATAAAAAGATATTTTTTAAAAGAGGTTACTAGATTAAAAGAACTTTCAAAAAACGAACTTATTCAAAAAAGATTTGAAAAATATCTAAACTATGGAAGTTTTAAGGAGAATTAATGAAAAAATTTGTTTTAAATGCCTTATTAGCCGCTTTAGCATTTGGAGATAATACTTTTAATGTACAAATTACTAATGATACTTTAGCGGTATATGCACAAGGTGCAATTACTAACAATAATATTTATGCAAGAGGTTACTTTCTGTATAATGATGAAAAGGGTAAATATAATTTTTATTCTGTAGGATTAAAAGGAGAGGGGCATTTAATAGGTTCTGAATATACAAACACAAAATTTTCTTTACTTTTAGATTTTGTACATACAAAAGACAATAGCGCACTTCCTTTAGGTTTTGGATTTTTCAGTTATATTCCGGGTCTTCAGTATCCTGTTTTTTTAAGAGGGGAATATGAATTTGCCCCTAAAGTATTGAGTTTTAATGATGCTAACAGATTTAGCAAAGTTGATATGCAGTTTGGAGTGCAGCCTATAGAAAACGGAGAAATTTTTGTGGGTTATAGAAATATAAGCTTTAACAGAAACTATGAAAGTGCTATTTACGGCGGACTTGGATATCATTTTTAGAAATTGAGTTTTAAAGGCTCAATTTTATTGACAATAATGTTTAATTTAAGTTATAATTCTATAAATAAAATAAAAAAAAGGAGAAAAAATGCCAAGAGTAGTTGGATTTAAAAAACTTGAAAACGTATTTAGAAAAGCAGCGGGAATTGATTTAGATAAATCAAAAGCAGATGAAATTATTGATATTGTTGAGAAAAAATTTCATGATATGCTACTAGTAGCTGTAGAAAAAGCAGGATACAACGGAAGAGATATTATTATGGAACCGGATATGCCTGTGACAAAAGGTTTTGAAGAGTCTTTAAGACAGTTTAAAGAGCTTGAAGAGGAAGTTGATATTAAAGATGTATTACAATTTTTAGAGCAAGTGCCACCGCTAAAATATCCAATCAGTGCAGAGCTTGAAGAAAAACTTCCAGAATATATCGGGGCTTTAATGTTAATTATTGCAAGAGTTCTTAAAGAATTGGGAG
>Ga0256836_1001113_pt1 | contig 12478 bp, 8 predicted proteins | sample 4561380metaG_FD_185974 | JGI IMG/M metagenome (GOLD analysis project Ga0256836, IMG submission 185974) | Hydrothermal vent microbial communities from Guaymas Basin, Mexico - 4561-380 | ecosystem: Environmental > Aquatic > Marine > Hydrothermal vents | place: Mexico: Guaymas Basin | collected...
ATAGTAAGAAAAAAGAGTTACGACTTCAATATGCAGAGCAATTGTTATCTAAACTCAATATCCATGTAAAAATTAAAAATAAAGATAGATTGCCAACTGATGGTCAATTTTTACTAATATCTAATCATAGAAGTATTATTGACCCTTTAATTGTAGAGATTGCATTGAAAGATACAAATATTTTTGGTCTTTGGATAGCAAAAGAGGAGTTGTCTTCATCACCATTTTTTGCCACATTTGTTAAAAATGCAGGAACAATTTTACTCAATAGAGAAAATAAAAGTATGAGTGATGTTTTTAAAAAGATTAAAGCAGGTGTAAAAGAGGGTAATTCAATCTTTATTTTTCCAGAGGGAACTCGCAACAAAGAGAAAACCCAATTGTCTAGTTTTAAAAATGGAACACAAATCATAGCTTTAAAAAATAAACTTCCTATTTTACCTCTTTATATAAAAACAAATGCAGATGAAGCACTCAAAAGTGCATTGAAAGATAGTTCCAAACATATAGAGATTGAAGTAGAGATAGGAGAGTTGATTGATTTTAAAACAAAACTTGGAGTTGAAGAGCTTTACAGAACTATGTTCAAACTAATATAAACAGCTATGTTAAAAACAATAATATCGTTTTTTAGTGTTGTAATACTAACTGTTTTAATGACTTTTTTCTTTTTAACAAGAGGGATAGCAGTAGATACTATCTCTTATAAAAATATAGATATAAATAAATTGTATTTAAAATATGATGAAAAATTTATATTAACAATAGATAAATTAGAAATAAAAAATAAAAATTCTAAGACTTCATTTGATAAATCTTATATTAAAATAGCAGATGATATTTTGAAATATTTTAAATTAATTGAGATAAATTCTATAATTTATAACAATCAAATAACAAAAATAAAATATAGTAATAACATTTTTTCTATAAAAAATAAAGATTTAGATTTTAATATTACAGCTAACCTTAAAAACAGTAAAATTTATTATAAAATATATTCAGACAAGATTGATAATATAAAATTTTTAGATAAATTTCTAGTATTAAAACCAGAAATTCATGATGCTTTATTTAAGAAATTATCTTTTGACAATATCAAACTTGATGCTTTTTCTGGAATTGTTGATTTGAAAAATATTGATAAATTTGATTTAGATTCTCTGTTTATATCGTTTATTGTAGAAAAACCAAAATTTAAATTAACACATAAGCATACAATCTATTTTGAAAATATAGAAGTAAATTTAAAATCTGGATCGCTTGATATTCAAGTTCATAAAATTAAAGATTTTCATAAATTAACATTTCAAGGGCATATAGATTCTAAGATAGACAAACTTTCTTTAAAGCTTTTAGGGGATATTTTCTATAAAGATATACAACTAAAAACAGCCATAGATGTAAAAAATAGTATTTTAAATTATAATTTTTCCTCAAATTTCCTTAAAAATATAAAAACAGTTGAAGAGTTTGTACCATTAAGCCGAAAATTAAAAGTATGGATTATAGAAAGATTAAAAGTTAAAAATATTAAACTCCTCAATGCAACTGGAATTTTAGATTTAAACAATACAGATATTGACCTCTCAACTTTAAAAATAAATCTGATTTTAAATGATGCTGTTTTAGATTTTAATCCAAAGAAAACTTCTCCACTTAAATCAGAAAAAGTATTTTTAAACTTTAATGGGGGAAATCTAAAGATGAGATTTAAAAATCCTTCTGCAAGTGGTATAAAACTAAATAAAAGCAGTGCAATAATTTATAATTTGCTTGATAACAATACTAGCTTACACTTAAATTTACAAACAAAATCAGCTATAAACAAGGAACTTATTCAATTAGTAAATTCATACGATGTATTACCAAAAAACTTTAATATTATCCAGACAAGTGGTACTAGTAATATTCACACCATTATAGATATACCTTTTAATGATAATTCTATAACGGCATTTGTTGAAATCAAAAATCAAAAATCAGATTTTGACATATATGGCAATAGTGTAAAATTGAATAATTTAGATTTTACATATAAAAATAAAAAAATATTGATTAAGAATTTAAAAGCTAATTATAAAGATTTTGTACTCAATAGCAAAAAATTGACATTTGACACTAACAATAAAAAATTAATATTTGATTTAAATATACATAATGAAAATGATAAATCAGTTGATATAAAGATCATTAATAACTCTATTGTAAAACAAAATAAAATGTATGGAAAAGTAGATATTAAATCTTTAAATTATAGCGATTTATTGGTAATGAAAAATGAGATACTATCTTATAATTTATTTTATGATAAAACTTTAAATATTTTATTGCCTATGCGATACATCGCATATAAAAAGGATAAAAATAATCTATCTACAATCAATATAAAAAACTTAAAACTTTTAAATAAGTATATACCTAAGTATAATCTACCAAAGGGTAGTTTAGAGTTAAAAACTAAAAATTTTAAAGATATCTCATTGCAACTAAAAACAGATTTATCATCATATAATATTTTTTATAAAAAAGAAAAAGTTAATAATATCATATTGGATGCCAAAGTTAAAGATATGAAGAGAGTAACTATAAAAGATAATATAGGTTTAATTAAATCAAAGATTCTTCTTCTTAAGAGACCAGTTATAAATATAGCATTTAACAATATGGATGTTAGATACAGAACTAATACTAATAATTCTAAAACAACAAACTGTGAAACTAAAATTATTGATTTATCATATATGAATTTAGATTTTAAAAATGGTTCTTTTAGATACAATAATAAACTTTTAAAATACAAAAAACTTAAAATAAAAACAAATTATGACCAAATAAATATTGATTTAAATAATAACAATACTAAAATAAAACTCAATATTAAAAATAAAAATATACTCTTAGATGCAAAAAAGTTAGATTCGGAGTTTGTTAATAATCTCTTTGAAAAAGAGATGATAGATAGTGGTTTTATAGATTTAAAAGTTAAAGGAACACAGTGTTTGTTAGAGGGAAATATGAAACTAAAAGATATAAATATTAAAGATGCTACTATGCTAAATAATATATTGCTAGTTGCAAACTCTGCTCCATCATTGATAAATCCACTTTTAGTGGTGCCAAATCTTTATAAGTTTGCTAGTGGAGGTTTTATGTTGAGTGAATACAAGATAAAAGAGGGCTATACGGATCTGAAGTTAAATAGAGATGCTAATACTTTAAACTTTAACAATATAAATATACAAGGGGTTAGCTCAAATTTTTATGGTACTACGCTAATTGATCTAAATAAAAAACAAATTAATGCTAAATTAAATGTTGCTATTATTCAAAATTATTCTAAAATTATAAAGCATATACCTGTTGCTGGATATGTTCTTTTAGGTAAAAATAAAAACTTTTCATATTCTGTCGATGTAACTGGAGATTTAAAAAAACCAAAAGTATCTACAAATCTACTAAAAGGTACAACAAAAGCACCATACAATATATTAAAAAGAGTTATCACTTTACCTTTAAAACTTTTTTAATCAAGTGCCTCTTAGGTAACAGAATTTTTTTTTAAATTAGTATATACTTTTAGATAAATAAAAAATAGGAGTTACAAAATGTTAGAAACAATGCAAAAAGAGATTTTAGAAAATCTTAAAAAAATAGATAAAACTGGAAAATCAGTTACTCAAGATATAACCAAAGTGGTTGAAGATGCTGTTTTTAAAGCAACTAAAAGTGTTAAAGATGGAGCAACAGAGATTAACTCTATATCTAAAAATGCTGTAACAACGGCAGTAGATGAGTTAAAAAAAATGGGTAGCACAGAAAAAGCACATATTGATGCTGTAATCAAAGGTGTAGTAAACGGTATTCAAAAAAGTACAAAAGAATCAATTGATAATCTTGATATGGAGATGCTTAAAACTAAATATCGTATCCAAGAAAAAAATTCTGAACTTTTAGGAAAACTAAAAGATGCTCTTGATGGAGCAAAAGAGGCTGCTGAAACTTTTACAGGCAAAAGTAAAGAGCATATTGAAGAAGCAACAACAGAGATTAAACTAAAAAATGCAAAAATTTTGGGGTTGATGGAAAGCACAATCAAACAAAGTGTAAAAACTGTGATTGAAGAGGGAGTTGATGTAGAGGAGAAGATCTCTTGCATTACACAAGAAGCTGTAGAAAATGCACTTAACGAAACACGATTAAGTACACAAAAAGTTAAAGATGTTTCAAAAAGAGCTATTATGGCATCTGTAGAAGCAGCTAGAGAGTCTAATCAAAAAGTAAAAGAGGTAGAAGAAGTTGCTAAGGGTGCTATAGATGGTACTAAAAAAGCCATTCTTGTTAAAATTCAAGAAACAAAATCCGATATACAAAAAGTAAAAGAAAATACAGAAACTTTTGTAGAAGAGGATATCCTTCAAACTAAAGAAGATCTTGAAGCAATAAACGATGCCTTTGTAGATACACTTGATGCTATCTCTCAAAATGTACATGAACTTAATGAAAAAGCATATAAAGTTATTTTAGACGAAGTTGATGAGATTAAATCAAAAGCTAAAGATGTTGTAGATGATGCTGTAGAAGTTTTAAAAGAGAGTGGTAAATCAGTTGCATATCGTGCTAATGAAAAAACAAAAGAGGCACTTGAAACTCTAAAAGAAGAGACTAAAGAACTATCTAAACAGATGCTAAAAATAGCAAAAGGTGCTTTTGAAGGTATGATTGAGGGTGCAAAGAAAACTATGAAAGATGAAAAAAACTAAAGATGAAAATTACAACTACACTTTCAACAAAAGGTGTAGTTGTAGTAAAATCATTTTTTATACTCTCTTACTTAAAATACTAAAATTAATGAAAGTGGAAAATTGTGACTTTTAAAAACATAAAAGACAATACATTATTTAAATTTATATTAAAATTATTTGCTATTACAGTATTGAGTTCTGTACTATGGATAGTTGCAATTTACTTTTATAATGAATATAAAATAGCATCAAATACCCAAAATATAATAAGACAAGAAGAAAAAATCTTTTTAAAAAAGTTTGATGTAGATGATTTAGAATATATTTCTAATATTACAAAAGCAAGAGAAAATATTATTCTTTTTGAGCTATATGACAACTCTTTAAAACAAATATTAAATATAAAAAAAGATAAATATAATATTTTACTAGAGAAAATATTAAATCATATAGATAAAACATCAACCACTACTCAATACAAAATGATACCAATAAATGAAAAAGATATATATCTATATTTTCAAACAAAACTAAAGATAAAAGACAAATCTTACTATTTGAATATACTTCTAAAACTTGATGATAAAAGTGTAAGTTTGATTCGTAATGATATACAATCGAGTATTATAGTTGTACTTACAACTATTTTTATGGTGTTTATTTTTATATTTCCAACGATATATTCACAATACAAATTGTTGTTAGAAAAGAAAAATGAACTTTTACAAAGTCATATAAGCACACTTATATCTTTAGGAAATGCCATAGCAAAAAGAGATAGCGATACGGGTGATCATAACTATAGGGTTACATACTATAGTATCAAAATAGCTCAAAAACTAAACCTACCAAAAGAGAAAATAAAATCACTTATAAAGGGTGCTTTTTTACATGATATAGGAAAAATTGCTATAAGTGACAATATACTTTTAAAACCTGCTAAATTAACTGATGATGAGTTTGAAAAGATAAAAACACATGTTATACAAGGGGTTGAGATAGTTAAAAATAACCCTTGGTTAGAAGATGCAAAAGAGGTAATATTGCATCATCATGAAAAAGTTGATGGTAGTGGCTATCCAGATGGTTTACAAGGTGATGAGATACCATATAATGCACGAATCTTTGCCGTAGCTGATGTGTTTGATGCCTTAACTTCAAAAAGACCATATAAAAAACCTTTTAGTTTAGATGAAAGTATGAAGATATTAATGGACGATGTAGGAACACATTTTGATAATGAAATAATTGATGCATTTAAAGAGATTTATGAAAAAATGTATTATGATATTTTAGATATGAGTTCATCTGAACTTGAAAAGATATTTTATAAAAATATCAAACCATATTTTGATATAAAAGGTTTAGGTAAATAAGATGTATAAAGTATTGTACTTAATGGTAATTTTCACACTCAATTTAGTAGCAAATAGCATATTAAATTATCATGATGGTTTAAAATACTATCATGATAATCAGTATAAAAAAGCCTATCCAATCATACTAAAAGAAGCAAAAAGAGGAAACAAAGAGGCTCAATACCTTTTAGGTAATATCTTTGAAAACGGTTATGGTGTAGATAAAGATGCAAGTAAATCTATGTTTTGGTATAAAAAGAGTGCATCTAAGTATTCATATATCTTGAGTAATGATATAAATGTAACTGATGATATACAACAAACTCAAGAAGGTTTACAGTTTGCTTTTAGCAAATTAGACCTTAGTTCTTCAAATGTAAAATCTGAAATGAAAAAAATTGCAGATAAAGACTTTGGTATATTGCCATATCATACAAATTATCTGTTACCATTTTCATATTCTTCTAGCAAATACACCAATCAATCTTTAGATTATGATAGTAAAATGGAGATTGAGTTTCAATTAAGCATCCAAAAAATAATAACTTATGATTTGTTCGGACTAAATGAGTATATAAGTGCAGGATATACACAACAAGTGTGGTGGCAAGCATATAGCGATTCAGCACCTTTTAGAGAAACCAACTATACCCCTGAGATTTTTATAACTCTTCCAACACCCTATAACATAGATAAAAAAAGCAATCTAAAAGCTATACAGTTTGGATTTAGGCATCAGTCAAATGGTCAAAGTGGATATCGTTCAAGATCATGGAATAGAGTGTTTTTAGCATCATTTTGGCAATGGGATAACTTGTTTTTAAAAGCTCAAGCTTGGTATAGAATCCCAGAAAATAAAAAAAGTGAAGCATTTTATAATGGTACAGATCCAAATGCAAAAGGTGATGATAATCCAAATATTGAAAACTATCTAGGTTATGGAGATATTGAGATAAAATATCTTTATAAAAGTAGTTTAATCGCTTTAAAGTTAAGAAATAACTTAAAAACAAATAACAATAAAGGTTCAATACAATTAAACTATTCTATACCTGTTAATAATTTTAAAACCACTTATTGGTACTTTAAAGCTTTTAATGGTTATGGAGAAAGTTTAATTGATTATGATAGAAGTGTTTCTAAAGTTGGTTTTGGATTTGCTTTTTATAGAAATATATTTTGATATACATAGGAGTATGCTTGAAAAATTTAAAATTTAAAATTGTTTTACTGTTAGTTGGTTTTAGTCTGTATTTAAATGCAGATACACACTCATTTACATTTGATGATGATGGTTTTGCAGATACCACCAAAGACAGCCATTATACTGGTGGTTTATTTTATACTTGGATGAGTGAAAATAACGATACTTTATATAATCTACCTTTTATGAAAGATTATAAAACTAACAATGCTATCTCTTTAACCTCTTTGATTTTTACACCAAAGAACAAAAGAAGTAAAACTCCCATATATGATGATCTTCCTTATGCTGGATATGTAAAATTAAATTTTTTACTGTATAAATCTGCAGATGATTTTTTTCATGAATTTGGTATAAATGTAGGTATGGTCGGACCATCAGCAAAAGCAAAACAGTTACAGTCTGAATTTCACACTCTGATAGGTCATTCAAAACCAGATGGATGGGATACTCAACTAAAAGATCAACCAACTATAGGACTCTCTTACAATTTTGCAAAAAAATCTAAAAAGCTAGATATAAAAGGTTTCAAATTTGACTGGACAAACAATATAAGAGCCGATATAGGAAATTTTTATAGTGGTATTTTGGTTGCTAGTTGTGTAAGGATAGGGAGTATATATTATGATACAATTCCTACAACTGGAAATTTTATAGGTGGTTATGAAAGCTCATTGTTAAATTTTCAAGCTACGAAAGATTTTAATTGGGATGTAACTTTTGGATTGTTTGCAAATAAAGTATTTAACTATTATATAGTAGATGAAGCTAGAGATATTGGCTATAATATAGCAGATATAAGCTATATCACAGGGGAAGAGATTACTTACAATCTTTACTATAAACAGATGCAATACTCTTTTAAATTAAAATCTGTTTATCTGCATAACAATAAAGCTTTCTCAAGAGCATCTAAACAATGGGGTGGGATAAGTGTTATATGGAAATTTTAAAGGCTATAGATGAATACAAAAAATTATAAAAAAAACATAGCAGGAAGATTAGCAGACACTTTTATAGAGCATCCACTTACTTTAATGCTTAGTATTTTTATAATTGTTATGGGTTATATAACTCTGCAAATATCTCCAAGAGAGGCAAATCCTCAAATAGTAGTTGCTGGTGGTGTTGTTATTGTCCCTTATGCAGGTGTAAAGGCGAGTGAGATTCAAAAAGTCATAGTAGAACCACTACAAAGAAGACTTAGAGAGATTGAAGGTGTTGAAGATATTTATGGTATAGCACAAGACAATGTAGCGATTTTAAATGTTAAATTTTTTTTAGGAGAGAAAAGAGATGAAGCAAACTTTCGACTTTATAACAGTGTTCTTAGAAATGTTGATGTTTTACCAAAGGGGATAATGCAACCAATAGTTAAAACTATGGATATAGATACAGATATTGCGATTGCTTCTATCGCTTTTTATCCTAAAAATCCATCTATCAGTATGACTGAACTTTATAAAAAAGTATCAAAAATCCAAACTAAAATAAATCGCATAGATAATGTAGCCATTACAGACCTAATAGGTGAGAGAAAAGAGCAATACAATGTGGAAGTAGATTTGCAAAAACTTACAGGTTATCACCTTTCACTTGGGCAGGTGCTGGAGTCTATCAAAGGTTTAACAGCTAAAACACCAGATATAACAGGAAGAACAACTAGTAATAAAATTGTAGTTTTTGGAGTTGATAAAGCGATACGAAATGTAAACGATATAAATAATCTTATCGTAACTACTTATAATGGTTCCCCTATCTATATAAAAAATATAGCTAAAGTTTCAAAAGGAAGTGATATTCAAAATAAAAAATCTGCTTCTCTTGTTTTTACAAAAGATGGTAAGAAAAAGGAAGTGATACAAACTACCATAAGCATTACAAAAAAACGGGGTGCAAATGTTGTAACACTTAATGAAGCTATTTTTGCCCTTATGCAAGAGTTAAAACCTGAATTAGAAAAAGACAATATAGGCTATATTATCACTAGAGATGATGGCTATACAGCAAATCACTCCGTTAATGAGTTGGTTATGCATATTGTAATCTCTGTTATTATCATAGGTATTTTATTGATTGTTACTTTGGGTTATAAGGAGGCTTTTATAGTAACATTAACTGTTCCTATGATCATATCTCTTACACTTTTTTCTGGTTATATGTTGGGACAAAGTATAAATAAAATCTCTCTTTTTGCACTACTTTTGAGTTTGGGTTTACTAGTTGATGCTGCTATTATTGTTATAGAAAATATTCATAGGCATTTTCACGATCACGATGCTAGAGATAAAACTGTTAAAGAGATAGCAGTTGCAGCAACAAATGAGATAGGAAATCCTACCAATTTAGCAACAGTTGCTATTATTATGACATTTTTAACAATGTTTTTAGTTGGTGGTACAGTTGGTCAATATATAAGACCAATAGCTATATATGCACCAATAGCTATGTTTATGTCCCTTATTGTTGCTTATATATTTACACCATATTTTGTTAATAAGTTTATGACGAAGGATGACTAAAATGAAAAATACACCTAAAATAGAATCTTTTGTTTATTCTCTTTTACAAAGTAGAGTAAAAAAGACAATTGCTATCTTGATTATGTTAATAGCATTAGTCTCATCTGTTATGCTTGTAACATCAGAGTTGGTAAAAGTAAAACTACTACCAGCTCAATATGTAGATAATTTTTCTATATATATTGATCTACCTGAAGGAAAGTCGGTTTATGAGACTAAAGAGGTAACAGATTGTATTGTAGGTAACTTAAAAAGTGAAGAGATTATTACAGATATGTCTGTATTTTTAGGGGAGAGTGCACCTGTTGATTTCTCTGCTATGATAAAAGGTAGGCTTTTTGCAAGTGGTGAAAATATTGCAAATATCCTTGTAAATCTAAAAAGAGAGCATGAAAGAGATGAAAGTTCTGTTGCTATTGTTCATAGACTAAGACCAATTATTGAATCAAATTGCTCAATGCATAATGCTAAGATTAAGTTTGTGCAAGCTCCTGCTGGACCTCCATACTTAGCTGATGTGGTTTTAGAAGTAACAAGTGATGCAAAACTAGCTTCCATTGAAAAACTAGCATATAAGTTAGAAAATATTTTTAAATCTACTGATGGTATTGTGGATGTAGATGTTTTAACCGATGAAGATTATAAAAGTTTTAAAGTTATACTAAATAGAGAAAAAATACTAAAATCAAACTTGAAACTAGAACAAGTAAAAAAGATACTCTACCTATCGTTTGAGGGTATGGACATAGCTTATGTTAATGATGAAAATGCACAAAACCAGATACCCGTACATCTTGTACTTAATAGCAAAACAAAGATATTTAACTCAGCAACACAAGATGGATTGTTAAGTAAATTTTCTGAGATAAAACTGATGAATGCACTAGGTATGTTAGTACCACTAAGTGAGTTGGTTGAGGTAAAACCTACACTAAAAGGTCATAAGCTTATCTCTAAAAATCTTTCCCCACTTGTAAATGTTGTCGGTGATACAGATGGGGTAAGTCAAATTTATGCACTTCTTGATATGAGAGAAAAAATACAAAGTGAACTCTCTAGTATGTACGATATAGAAAAAATAGACCTGCTAGATTTTAAACTTGTTGATAAAAAAACACAAGAGAGTTTTAAGCTTCATTGGGATGGGGAGCAAAAAGTATCTATGGATACTGTTACTGACTTAAGTATGGCACTTGGAGTTGCTATTGTAATCATCTTTTTTATGATGGTAGTTTATTACAATAATTTTTCTTTTGCAATAGCAATTATCTTAGCTAGTTTTGTATCTGTTGTTGGTGTTATTTATGCTCATCTTATTTGGGATATATTTACACCTACAAATTTTTATATGACAGGAACTTCCCTTATAGGGTTTATAGCACTTATAGGCATCAACTCAAGAAACTCTCTTTTGATTATAGATTTTACAAAACAATTGATTCAAGAGAAACATTTAGATATTGATAGAGCTATTGCAGTATCTGTAAATACTAGAGCTAAACCTATACTTCTTACTGTACTTGCTATTATATTTGCAAGTGCACTTTTGGCAACTGACCCAGTATTTGGTGGTCTTGGTGTGGCACTTATAGGTGGAACATTAGCAGCTTATGGTGTTTCATTGTTTATTGTTCCTATTATTATTCAAGCACCATTATATAAACAATATAAAAGTAAACAATTATGAAAAACAATAAACAAACTATATCTTTAGTTTTAGGAAGTGGAGGAGCTAGAGGGTATGCTCATATTGGTGTAATAGAAGAATTATTAAAAAGTGGCTATGAGATTAAATCAATTTCTGGTGCATCAATGGGAGCTTTAATAGGTGCTTTATATGCTTGTGGAAAGCTTCAGGAGTATAAAGAGTGGATTTTAACTCTTGATATTTTAGATGTAGTAAAACTATTGGATTTTTCTTTAACTGGCAAAGGTGTTATTGGGGGAGATAAAGTATTTCGTATTGTAGAAAATATGATAGGCGATGTTTTAATTGAAAATTTACCAATACCATACACTGCTGTTGCTACAGACCTTCTTAAACAAAAAGAGGTGTGGATTCAAAAAGGTAAACTTTTAGATGCTGTAAGAGCTTCTGTAGCTATTCCAACTATTTTTACTCCTAAAGAGATTGATGGTAGATACCTTGTTGATGGGGGAGTTTTAAACCCTTTACCTATTGCACCTACTGTATCAGATGCTACCGATATAACAGTTGCTATAAGTCTTAATGCTAAAAGTTCTAAAAAGTATATTATTGATATACCAAAAGTTGAGTTTGATAAAAAAAATAAGATTGAACAAGTAATTTTAGAGATGAAAAACAGAGCTGAAAAACTTTTCTTAAAAGAGACTAAGAGTGAGTATGGTGGAATGGATATGTTTGATATTATGGGAAGAACAATAGATACCATGCAAAATGCTGTATTAGAGTGTAAAATGGCTGGTTATACACCAGATATAATGATAGGGATACCAAGCGATGCTTGTGGGTTTTACGAATTTAACAGAGCCTACGAGATGATTGAACTAGGTAGGGTTATTGCTAAGGATTATGGTATTTAATATTCAATTATTTTTTATTGTGATAAAAATTAGAATTTACATAAAAAGTAAGTAAACTTTAATTACAATTTTTGTATAATTTCG
>Ga0256836_1001114_pt1 | contig 12478 bp, 13 predicted proteins | sample 4561380metaG_FD_185974 | JGI IMG/M metagenome (GOLD analysis project Ga0256836, IMG submission 185974) | Hydrothermal vent microbial communities from Guaymas Basin, Mexico - 4561-380 | ecosystem: Environmental > Aquatic > Marine > Hydrothermal vents | place: Mexico: Guaymas Basin | collected...
GTCTCATCCAATTTTAATTCAACAATTCTAAGAACTGCCTTCAGTGGGTCAACTGTACTTCTTGGTGGATGTTGCCATTCACCTAGCGTATTGACAGACCTCTCCTTGATTTCTTTTTGATATTTTGAGATTTCTCTTTCCCATATTGCTCTTGAATAAATTCTTCCGTTTCTATTTTTAACCTCAGGTGTACTAAAAGTACCGCTAATGTAATAGTTTCGTTCTGTGTTGCCTGTACTTTCATTTAGATTTTCCTCAATAGAGCCATCCAATAAAAGTGGGTCTTCCATAATTAATTTCATATTATTTTTCCTCTTTAGATAATACTTCTAATGTTAATATTTCATCACTAGAAAGTTCTTCTTTTTCACTTAAATCAATTTTAAGTTTAGCAATTTCATCTTCAGATAGTTTAGATAACATTTCGTTAATTTCTTCTATTGAAGTTTCCTTAACTGGAATGTTTTTCTCTGTTATAAATTCTTTGAATGTTTTCATATTATTCTCCTATATTTTAATTTATTTATATTTTTAAAGAATACAAACCAATCAAATCACCTTTTCCTTGTCTAATAAATCTATCAGCAGAAACCTTGCTATTACCTAATTTATTTTCACTACCCGTTTTCAATAGTAATTGTGATATTTTTATCATATCCTTTCTCATAATATTTTCAATAACAATTTTACCATCTTTGAAAATATTATATCTAACTGATTTTTTAGAATTTGATATAACTAATCTTTTTGTGGATTCCTTGGCATTTGTAGTAATTTCTCCATTTAGTATAAACTCTTTATTCTTAGTTTCGGAGCACCTTCTATTGGATAATTCTTGAATTGTTATAATATTTCCTGTTATATCTGTAGTTAGTTTCTTCCTACTTATCGCTGCTTTTCTGGCATTTTCTTTAGCATTTGTTGATACTGTTCCATCTTCTAATATAATTTCTGTATAATCCCAAATTCTTTTATTCTTTAAATATTCTTTTCTTAATATTGAATACATTTCTGAACCTATTAAGTCTTCAGGATTAGAAATTCTATTATTTTTAACATTCATATTATTCATTGAATTCCAAGCAAAAACCATACTAGGATTACTAATAGCCTGCACCAATAAAGAATGTGCTTTATAATGATTATCAAATGTTAAGTGAGTGCCATTAAATTTATTTTCATTTAAGTTAGAAAAATTAGGAAATAATCCATCAGGTAATATGTGATGGTGTTCAGTTTCGCTAATTATTTTATTTCCTATATTTTGTTCTAAACAGAAGTCAATATATTCTTCTAATTTTTGTTGAGATTTTATATTAATATCTGAATTCTTAAACTCTTGTAGTATTCTGTATTTTTTAAATACTAATATTATATTATTTATTATAATCTCATTTTTTAAAGCATATTTATTTATTTCTTCTATTTCATTTTCTTTAATATTTTTAACATACACTGCATCGTGTAAATGAAAACTCTCTTCTGATAACATAGATTGTATTCTTTTCATTATTTTAGACTCAATGCTTTGGAATGTTTGAACTCTAATATCTATGTTTGTTATTCTTCCTTTGAAATCTTTGATTATCTTTTTATCTTCATCAGAAATATTACTTGCTAGATATTTATCAATAGTGGATAAATCTTTACTTAAACCGTTAATGAATTCATTATTTAAACATTGCTTATATTTTTTAAAAGACTTGAAGAAATTAATTTGAGACTCTGATGGTATATTTGAATTAAAAGTAACTATTTGAATTAATTCTTTAACTTCAGTCATATTTAAACCTAAATCTAATGATATTTTTTGTCTAACTTCATTTTTGTTATTTACATAATCTGTTATATAAAAAAGTTCATCATCTATTTTATTTTGTGCTTTTCTTAATAAAATAGTTTGTGCTGCACTTCCCAAATCCAATTCTGTAAATCCATCAAATAAAGCTGTTCTAACTTCTCTAGGAAGAGAATGAATGTAACTGTAATTTCTGCCATAAGGCTTATAATCTTTATTATAATATAATTTGCCATTCTTATAATTAGAAATTATAAGATTTATTTTATGTTCGTATTTAGTGCCTTTGAATATATCTAAAAGTTTAATATTTTCTTCAGGAATTGTTATAAAAGAATCATTTATAATTTCGGCTATATTTTTAATAGAAATAGAATCATTAATATTTTCTTCGTTATAAGTATTATCTAATATGCTAAGGATAACACTATCCAATTTATTTTTATGAATAACTTTTGAATAAACTCCAATCTTTTCACTTTTAAGTATTGAAAAACCTGATGTATAATTGCCTTTTTTACCTTTTATTTCAAGTTTAAAAAATAGTTTGAAGAAACTATTTTGATTGTTTAAAAATCTTGAACCCAATGCTTTACCTAAATATCTTGAATCTAATGCTATTAGTGATTTATCTTCTGAATGAGATGAGAAATATTGTTGTAATAGATTATAAGTTAATAAATAATCTTTCATTTCCTTAAATCTTTTAGTTCCGGCCACATTTTTGAATCTTAAGGGAAACTTGGATATAGAAACTAATATTTCATTTATTTCATCTTTGCTAGGTAAGAATACTATATCGTTATGTTTAAATCTATTTGCATTTTTATATATACTATCTTCTGGATTGTTTAATCTGATTTTTTCTTCTGTGATTATTGAATTGTAGTTTGAATCCAATTTTAGTGTAGTTGTAGTCATTTATAACCTCTTATTTTTAAATTAATAAAAGGTGTTTCTCAGGACAATGTTATATCTTTTATTAAGTGGTTCATGTCCTGAGAGGCAACCACTTAATAAAAGATATAACCCTTTTATTAATATTATTTATAAAAGTCAAAATCCTTCGACATCGTACTCTCCCTGCTCAAAATGACCCATCCAGGTACAAGCAAGAATATATTCGTTAATAAACGGGTTATTTTCTTCTGTCAGTATGTCTAATATATTGTGAAAATTAATTTCGTCTATATTATTTAGGTTAGAGATTGCTTCCATTACATTAACTATCTCTTCGCTATCTTTTAATATTTCTTTAATCTTATTCACCATATTGACTCCCTATATACTATATTCTAACTAAAAATTACTTAAAAATTCAGCCTCTTGAATAAATTCTTCCGTTTCTATTTTTTGCTTCTGGTGTAGAGAAAATCCCAGAAATATAATAATTTCTCTCAGTGTTGCCTGTTGACTCATTCATTTCATCTTCAAAATGACCTGATAGCAAACTAGCACCTTCCATAATTAATTTCATTATGTACCTCCTATTTTATTAAGTTTTGAACTTAATAATATTTATATTATTCTGTTGGTTCAGAAGGCTCTGTTGGTTCAGAAGGTTCAGAAGGTTCAGAAGGTTCTGTTGGTTCAGAAGGTTCAGAAGGAGTGTTATCTGAGCTACCAGTATCACCGGTCACTTTAGCGAAATTAGTTTTCATTGCTTGCAATTTAAGTAGTTCCTGACCAGCAGATTTAATTTTGTCATTGTTTCGAAGTTTGTCTTCAAGGCTTGTCTTAACTTTATCAGCAAATTTAGAAAATTCTTTTTGCTCTGCATGATTAATAACTTCTTTTATCTCGTTTATGTTTTGTACTGTTGTTTGCGTGTCTTTCACGTTATATCCTTTATATTGTTTGTGTTGTTTTATTCATATTTATTTATACATTCAGGAATACCCTGAATGCTTTAAATTCTACCAACTGTCCTCGTCATCATCACCATCACCTGCATAAAATCTTGAATACACTGGATCAGTTTTTTCCTTTTCTAATTGCTCTGCCAATTCTTGAATGTCTTCATCTGACATTCTAAAAATATTCTTAAATACAAATTCATGACTGAAATATTTACCAATCAATTCTTCTATATTTGAATACATATCGATAGCCTGAGATAAATTTTCTCTTTGCATTTTTTGAAAGAATTGATTTTCAGAAACAAATTTGATTTTCATATTAGGAAGCAATTCCTCCCATTCCTCTTCTGTCGCTATTCCTTTTGTAATAACCTGTCTTTTTAGAAGTTCATAAAATAATTCCAAAAATTGGTTCCTTAATCTTGAGATAAAATTAAAAAACTTTAATTCCTCGCGTTTAACTGTTGCAGCATCAAAATCAAATTCTCCTTCGCCTGGACCCTCATCATTTATTCTATCAGTCGGAATCTTTAATGATGTATATAGTTTTCGCTTGAAATATAGAACATCGCCAAGTTCTCCAAGGTTGCCTGTTTCATCGATTGTATCTACAGTAGTGCCTTTTTCACCGCCTCTATTTGGGAACCAATAATCCTCTGTCAATGAAGCAACGTGTTGCTGATTCGAGATGGTACCTGTATTAAGGTCATAGAATTTTTTATATTTGAATTTTGCTTGGTTTTTGTTCATAACCTCTTCAGCTTTTTTGTTGTTAAGGTTTGAAACATCAACATTAAAAACCCTCCTTGAAACAGACCTCGTAAATCTCATGGGGATAAGCATATCTTCAAGTGTGCTAAGCATATTTGCGGGTTTTATTGCTGTATGAAGGTTGCTCAGAATCATATTTTCGTTGTATATCCCAGAGTCAATCCTGATGATTTCCTCTCTATCAAAAAATCGCTCTTTTTGTAATTTAGGATTAGCAAATTGATTGTTTGCATGAGACATATCCACGTATTCCCAAATATTTTTTGTGTAATTGAATATAAGATTGAAAGGAGTCAAAATATTCATTTTCCTGATACCTCCACCCATATCCATCTCATCATAGGCACAGTGAATATTTAATTGACCGTCAATATAAAATGATAAAAACATAGAGTAGATATTTTTGTCAAGTTTTACCCTTCTCATAATATCCTTCAATTCATCAGCAAATTTATCCTTAACCTCTTGAGGAATCTCATTCCCAAAATCCATATTCAGGATATCGTCAGAGCCAGGACTAAAAACAGCCTCATCAACAATCTCATTGATAGCATCAGAAACTTCAGGACTCGCAGCGATACGTCTGTATGTTTTTATTAATTCATTTTGTAATTGTGTTTGCTTGAGTTTTTTTGATCCTTGACCACTGTATATATTGGTGTCTCCAGTGTCAAGAAAACCAACAGGAATAATGTCGTCCAGTGACTGTTCAATTTGTTCAGGAGCAGGAGTACTAGTGAGAAACTCTGGGTCCTCAGGAACTGATAAGAACGGTTTTTCTAACATTTCAAGTATCATATTTTTCTTTTTCATGTATTAATCCTTAATTTATAAATATTTATATAAAAACAAAAAAAGGAGTAAGAATATGGCAATTATAAAAAACACGACAGAGGTATTTTTTGAGGGAGCAATTATAGAATTGATTGCTGGCAATGAAATTCAAGACCAAAGTCCATTAGTAAAAGCAAAACCAGAATTATTTGAAATTACTAGCACAAAACCTGCTAAGAAAATCAAAAAAGAGGTTAAAGAAGAACCAAAAGAGGAACTTTTAGTTGAAGAACCTGTTGCTGCATTAGAAGTCACTGAGGTTAAGGAAGCACCTGCCGAAGAAGTAGTTGAAGAAGTAGTTGAAGAAACTAAACCTAAAAGAAGAAAAAGAAAATAATTCTTAAATAAACAAAAATATAATAGTAGATTTTTCTGCTATTATATTTACACTATTTCCATTTACACCTATTATCTTTCCATAATAACATCTGAAGATTATCTTTCCCTGCTATAATATCAGCACTTATATTATCATTAAATCCTTTATAAACAGAAATTATATGGTCCAATTGATAACCATCTTCGCCACAAAGAACTCTATTATAATTATTCGGATTTATATCATCTTTATATTGTTTATAAGTTTTTTCGGTCAATCTACGAACCGCTAATTTATATATTTCCCAATCTGACATTTTATCTTTAGGAATCCAATGACCATTTTCTTCCATTGTTTTACGTTTTTGTTCTTGTGCTATTTCAGCATTATTGTAATTTTCATCGCCATATTTTTCTAATTTGGTTTGTTTGCATTTCTCTATATTTCTATAAGTAGCATCTCCATATTTTTGTAGAGAAGTTATTTTGGCTTTTTCGTGAACAATTCTTATTTCCTCATCTGTTTTATTCTTTAGTGTTTCTGATATGGATTTTGGATTATTGTAATTTTCGTCACCATATTTTTCTAATTTGGTTTTATTGGCTTTTTCCCTGCATTCCTTTAATGAAAAATTACATTCAACGCCGTATTTTTCGAGATTGGTTTTCTTTAGTGTTTGTTGCATCTTCTTTAACCTAATTGAATCTTTTCTTGAACAACTATCACACAAAGAATGATAACCTTCACTGAAATTTGCAAAGTTCAAATCTTTATTACAAATGCATTTTGGTTTTGTGATGTTGTGGTATATTAAGTACAAATCCTCTGAATCTTCTCTTAATTGTCTCACTATATTGGAATTTAATGACCCATTTTTCTTTATAACATATTTTTCAATGTATTCTTTAGTGACTTCCATATTTTTATGATTTATTATATAACCTTTTGAAAAACTCTTAAAAATTTGCTTATTGTTGTTTTCTTCTATGTAATCTAAGTCATTATATATACAATACAGTTCTTCCTGAGTAATTTGTATATTGTGTTTTTTGAGTATCTGGACATTAAGACCTTTGTTTTTGGTTAAAAGATTTTCTTCTATATATTGTTTTGTGATTTTCATTTATTTCTCCGTTCAAGACAAACAGAACTAGGTCGGTTTATTTATCTTTTTTATATTATTTATATATACCATATTACTAAACCGACCAAGATAAAAATAATATGGTATATATAAACAATATTTTTATTATACTATACTTTTGCTTAATAAAAAGGGACCGAAGTCCCTAATATTAGAGTCTATTAAAGAATTTGTATAAGTTTTGCTTATACAAAGATTTCTGAGAACTCTACCCCCGTGCCAACTGCGACAAAATTTAGTGTAATAAACTCTGCCACCCTAGTTGGCTTAATTGCAATGTCGCAAACAAATTGATTTGCATCAATAATAGCAGGTGTATTGTTTGTTTCATCGCATCTAACATAGAAGTCATAAACCCCTCTACCAGCTTTAACACTTTCTAGGAAAGGTTTGATTGTTCCAACAAATCTATTTCTTGTGAAACCATCATTGAATTCAAATAAGTAGTATTTAGCCATTCTTGAGATTGCTCTTTCAAGTGTATTGAAAAGACCTCTAACATTAATTCTGTCAAACGCTGATGGTTTGCTTTGTAACGTTTTTTGACCCCATACGATTGCATTACCTTGACCCGGAAAACTAACAACTGGGTTAATTTTGTTTTTGTAAAGGAAATCTCTTTGACCTAAGTTAGGATTAAAAGCAATTTTTTGTGCATTTTTTATTTGACCTCTATCAAGACCAGCAGATGCCCACCAAGTATTAAGACTTGTGTTTGTGTCAGCTCTAAGACCGGCAACATCACCAGCAACAGATACCCATCTCATTTTGTCATTGAATTTATCGTATTGTTGTTTGTAGTTACCAAAAGTAGCACAATAGCTATTTGCAGTTCCACCATTATTTAACTCACCTGTCATTGCATCTGCAATAAGGTTTTCAACGATTTTAGCTGAAGGAAGACCAACAACATCTTCAAATTTAGCACCGATAAATGCTATACAATCTGCTCTGTCTGACGCTAAAGTACCGGCAGCAACTCTTGCTTGCTCATTAGCAATTACTATGTCAATGTCTAATTCTTCTTTGTTACCAAAAATAGTATTATCAGAAACTGAACCATATGCTAATTCTATATCACCATGATTAACATAACCATCTGTACCATTTGACATATAAAGAACTTTATTAACAGCAGGTGTAGTAACTGTGCCATCTAATTCGATGATTGCTGCAGTATATATCCTTGAATCTGGCATATCAACGATTGCAGTATTATCTTTTACATAAACTAAAGAGTCATATTTGTTAATAATATCTTCAATATAGTTAGATTTATTTCTATAATCTTTTGAACCTGGAATTAAAGACACAATATATGCACCGGTAACTTTACCATCTTGTCTGATAACAACAGCAATTTCTTTTTTAGAATCTAAAGGTTTGCTTTCGAAAAAGTCATTAAGAAGCAAACCATTAAATACAAATTGTGTGCCACTTGCGAAATCAGCTTCTCTTGCGATTGCAATTTCTATACCATTCATTAATGAACCACTTGATTTTGCTATGAATTTAAGTTTAGTATTTCCTGTAACAGGAATGCTCATTTCTTGAACTTCATATTCATTATCATTTTTTATAAGAATTGCTTCAGGTCTTAGTTCGACTGCTGTTTTAGCATCCGCACCTTCTCTTGGAGCAGTAACAATAGCATTGATAGCACTAAATTTAACGAAAGTTGGAGCACCAACAACGGCACCACTAATAACATTACCATCAACATCTGTGGCCGAAAAATCAACTGGTTGACCATTAACATCTTCGAAAACTAATTCATAAGATTCACCTTCAACATTTGCTGTAACATTCGCCAAAGTCATGTCACCTTGAGTAACTTCATTAACCATTGCAACGCCGGCTGTACTTGCTGTAATTGTAATAACATTATCTTGAACAGAAACATTTGTAGCATTTGTATCTACATTTTCTATAAGATTACCTAATTCTGTAGCAACACTAGAAGTTGTATCAGTATCAGTAGCTGTATAAGAAACTTCTTGACCTCTATTTGAAACTTTGTAAACATTATCTTGAGCAACTGAATTAACTGTTACTGTATCAACTTGTTTTACTGCTTCTACAGGTGCTTCAATTTCTTTTACTTTATATTCATGTTCTTGGTTAGCATCAAATTTAACTATTGAGCCAACTTGAATAAACACTGGAGCATCTGTAACCTCAACTTTTCCTAATTCATTAACAGCATAAATCTTATTACCTGAATCTTTAAAAGTACCATTTGCATCAACTGCTCTTGAAACTAAAAGTTTATTTGCATATTGCAAAAAGTTATAGCATTGGACGATTTATTCGAATAAGGTCGTTAATCTTATCCCGTTCTCTTATGAACTGCTTTATGTCTCCATAAAGACTAGACTATATCTTTACCCATATATTGGGCAACTACCACTTCCACTAGACTTCTAGTGTACTTCCTTTCGGAATAGTCGTTGAACCTTCTACATATCCTATATGGACTTAGTAGCTTGGCTGCTGATTGACTCTATTTCTAATTTTTTGAACCTTCATATAGTGATTTCTCCTATATTGTGGTATTAGAACCTAACGAGTGATCCCAGCAATTCAATAGTTAATAATTCTATATATTACTATATAGAACGGCTCTTATTAAAAGAGCTTAATAATTTTTTTAATGTAATAGAACATTTGCTTGATTTGTGTGCATTGTCTTTCCAATGTATCATTTCAAGATTTACTATATTCCCTATAATATAAGGTGGTATGTTATTTCTATAACCTTCTATAATTGAAAATTTATGGTCTATTTCGTAGGCATCTTCATTTAAGTGCCTATAACCTCTTTTTTCTATATTAGGTATTTTTGCAATATTTTTATATGTCTGCTTTGCAACTTCTTTATGGTATATCTCCAGTAAGCTTCTCTCTTCATCAGGAATCCACTTTCCAGAATTAATCATTGTATTTTTCCTTTTCATTTGAATTATTTTTATTGTTTTTTTATCTTCAAATGGGTTTTCTACTCTGTATCTTTGTATACAAGTATTTTTTCTCGAATTAATGTATTTTTCAGTCTTTTGAAAAACACATCCATACTTAGAAGTTTCTGTTCTTTTTGCTTTATCGGGATTATTATTATATTTTCCATTTATTGTCATAGATTTAACTTTCTTTGCCTTAATCTCTTCAGCTTTGAGAGGGTGGTCTACACCATATTTTTCAAGACAAGTTTTTATGGATTTTTCTCTGGCTTTAATCCCACCATTAATATTATTGCATTTAGTACAATATTCTTTATATCCTTTTGCAAAACTTATAAATTTTGTTTCTTTATTGCAATTTTTACACATACCTTTTTTATATATAGTATCATATATTTCTTTTACACTAAAATTAACTTGACATAGTTTATTTGTTGCTAATCGACCTATCTTTGTTATAAGCAAATCTTTGTACTTAATTAGATCCTTTTTGTCATCTAATATATAATTAGGACTAAATTTTTTAGAATATCCTTGTGTAAATGAAATAAATTTTATGTTTTCATCTTTTTCTATTTCATTATATATACAGTATAATTCTTCGATACTTAAGTCGGTATATGACTTGATTCTTGTCGAAAGTCTTCCTGTATTGGGATTAACAAATTTTTCTATATCAGTTTTTGTCATTATTAAGCTGCCTTTAAAACTGACCAATCATTATAGTTACTATTAGTCGGCATACCATAATATTGAATTAATTCCTCTGGGTTTGTAATTAAAAGGTATTTGTCACTTGGACCTTTTGTAAAAACACCTGCGAATGCTGCAGTAGCATTTCCTAAAATCGGAACGACAATTGATAAATCAATCTCATTTACTTGAACACCTGGGCTCATTTGTGCCATTTGTATTTCTCCTTGTCTATTTTTATATATAAGACTTAATTATTTAAAAGTACAAGAGTATATATTTTTAAGAACATAATAATCAAAAAGTTCGCTTGGGAGACCCTCACAACCCTCAGGGGAGGTTAACCAAGTTATATATACTTCGCCTTGCCTAACATTATTTATAAATATAAAAAAGAACATAAGGATTAATATGACCGACCAAATATTAAAAATATTCAACAATAAACAAATCAAATCCCAGGAAAAATTAAAAAAATATATAAATTTCTGTATTCAAAGCAATAAATCAAAAAGAATAAAAAATCTCAATGGATACAGTATGACAGCACTTCATCATATATTACCAAAATGCTTATTTCCTGAATATAAAAATCTCAAAGAAAATATCTGGAATGGTGTTCATTTATTACACTCTGATCACTACTATGCTCATTGGTTATTGTGTGCTGTCTTTGATAATAAAAATTACAGTATAAATGAGGCATTTCTAAAAATGCATCAATGTGATATAAATCTAAATAGAATTTCAGAAAAAGACTTAATCAGCCATAAAGAATATCAAATATTTTATGAGAAAGCATTGATGATTAGGGGAAATAAAATATCAGAGTATATGAATACCGAAATTACTCTAAAAGATGGGAGCATATCAACGATAGCAAAAGAAAGAGGCAAAAAGATAAGTGCATCTCACAATAAAATATTTTTGAATAAAGAAGGAAAGGAAACGACAATAGCAAAAGAAAGATGTAAAAATAGAAATAATTTCATACCTGTTATTGAGATATCAACTAACACCAGAAAAGCAATTTCATCTGAAGAGTATAAGAAAAATAAACATTTATACAAGACATTAGCCAAGGAAAAATACTCAAAAGAGGAAAATATAAAAAATATAGAAAGACAGACTGATATAAGAGAGATTCATATAAAAAATTTTATATATAGTACAAAATCAGGCATACCTTTAAGGACATGGTTAAAAGAAAATAACTTACCTTATCAAATATATCAGAAAGTATTGAACAGCACTGAGAATACAGTCATATTAAAATTAGGTAAAAATAACAAAAATTACAAAAAATTTAATAATTCAACAATAAACATTATTTATAAATATAAAAAAGACCATAAAAGGATAATTCATGATAAAATATAAGACAATCATAAATGAAAACGAAATAACCCTAAACCTTATGGGTAGAGAAAAAACATTTTTAAAAAACGAAGAAGTTACCGGAGATGCATACACAAAAGCATATCCTCAATATTTCAAGAAAATAGGAGAGGTAATTGGATATAATACATTTCTTGCAACTCCAGTTTTCATACCTGATCCTATACAGGAGTTTGTTCAAAAGGAAGAGGCTAGAAAATCTATAAAGATTCAGGAAGATATTCAAGAAGTAGATATAGACGATATCACTGAAGATATAGATACACAAGATGTAATATTCGAAATGGAGGAATAAAATGGCTAGAATAGATACTAAAGAAAAACTAAGAGAATATATAAAGAGGAGACTTGGTGCTCCTTACGTCAGGGTAGATTTAACTGAAGACCATCTAAATGATTGCATAGAAAAAGCCATTGGGGAATATAGTTATTATGCATACGATGGCACCATAGAAGGTAATATTATGGTAGAATTGACACCGGGGGTATTCGAGTATAAATTAGATCCTAGGATTCATGCTGTTACGGGATTAGAGTGTTCAAGCACTTATTCGACATTCGTTAATATACCGGCCGGCTACACGCTTGCGATGAACCCGATTACATTGAACATGCAAGATAATGTTTCAAATATAGACATTCAGAGTATGACACAGAGAATGGCCAAAATGTCAAATCTCAGAAGTATTTTTGATGTCAAAG
>Ga0256836_1001115_pt1 | contig 12475 bp, 11 predicted proteins | sample 4561380metaG_FD_185974 | JGI IMG/M metagenome (GOLD analysis project Ga0256836, IMG submission 185974) | Hydrothermal vent microbial communities from Guaymas Basin, Mexico - 4561-380 | ecosystem: Environmental > Aquatic > Marine > Hydrothermal vents | place: Mexico: Guaymas Basin | collected...
TTTTCGCAAGAACCGATAGGAGATAGAATTTCAATTTCAAGAAAAAAGGTTACAGAGAATTTGATTAATGATTCAAAAATTCAACGACTTGATAAATTTGAATTTTACGCAAAGATAGAAGGTTGCAAAGATGTTTTAAAGGCTAAATTAGCACCTATATTTATCAATAAAAAAGTAACAGATAGGTTTGTAGAAAATAAAAATATGCTTATTCAACGAAAAATTTTATTAAAAAACATTAAGAATAGTTTTGTAAATTTAAATAAAGGAAAAAAAGGAGTTTTAAGAGAGATTAGCTTTTAAAACCTCTTTAATTAGTAATTCCTTTATTTAAATAATTAGTTCTTACAAACTCTGCACTCTTACATCCTTTTTCTATTTCCATATCACAAGCCTTTTTGAAATATTCAAATGCTTTTAAATAATTTGTATTGACTACTTTTACTTTATTTCCATTTGAATAGTAGATTCCAACATTAAAACAACCTACCCCGTTATTTAAATCACAAGCTTTTTTAAATAATTCAAACCCAGTTTTATAATTTATATGATTTTCATCAAAACTATAAATAAGTCCTAAATGAACACAAGCTTTACTATTCCCTTTTTTACAAGATTTTTGAAATAATTCTATAGCCTTACTAATATCTTTTTTAACTAATAATCCTTTTTGATAAATAACTCCTAATAAATTGCAAGCTTCTGGATTATCTAATTGACAAGAAATCTTTAAATATTTAACATAAGAAATAAAATCTTTATCATCATAAGCAATTAAACTTTTATTAAAAAAGTAATTAGATATATCTTTCTTTTTATAGAAAAATACAAATATTGCTAATACAAATAATCCAAATAAAACTAATATAATTTTTCTTAAAATAGGGATTTTATTTTTTTCACCTTTCAAAACTTCTTCAGATTTCTCTTTATTATTTTCATCATTAGCATTTAAATTAAATTCAGCAAATTTATTATTTTTATTTAATTCTTTATTACTATCCTCAAATGTAACAAAAGGAATTTTTCCTTTTTTAATTAAAATATTTATAAATGTTTCAAAATCTTTTTCATTATCTATTTTAGCTATAGAAATTAGATTGTACTTATCTTCTATTGATAGGTAATTATCTTTTTTTTTATTGAGTAAATCTAATATATTTACTTTTAAAACATTAAGTTTATTTCTAATATCAAAAAAATTATATAAATAAAAACTTCCTCCTAATATTAACAAAAGTTCTGATAACCATCCTTTAAAATTATTATGAAACATTAAGGTATTAAATAAATTTATATATGCCAAGTAAAATGAGATAATTGAAACTATCAAACTTATCCATGGAAATTTTTTACTTTTGCTTAAAATTATAGCTCCTATTACCAATCCTACAATAATAGCAATAATACTATTCATTATCCTTTTCTCCTTTAGTTAACATCTTAAAATTTTATCAAATTCTGAATATGTAATGAGAGGAATATATTTCCTCTTACGCCATTGTCATTGTTGCTAATGCCGTTGCAGCTGTTAAGTTCTTCTCCTTGTGAAATATATGATGCCAAAGGTTGCTTCTCTATCACCCCGTTTTAACGGGGTATCAAAATATACGCAAACAAGGAGTATTTCATGAAAGATAATAAAAAATTTAAAAAACTTTTACTTTTGAAAAAAGATAATCAAGAAGATTCAATTTTCAGAATAATAGATGACAAATATTGGGAAGAAATAGAGTTTGACGCAACACCAATTTTACTTGAAAAAATAAAAACAACAAAAGACAAGTATATATATTCAATTTCTCTTCCTGTCATGCCAGGTATGTATGCAAAAATTGGAGAGATACAAATTCCAATTGAATTAGATAAAAACTTTTTAAAAATCTTTGAAGATGATATCGAAAAAATTAAACAAATTGAACAAATCTTACATTTAAAATCAATGAGGAGAATGGAAAACTTATTTAACAAAATAAAAAAAGATGAAAAATGATTAGCACACCAACTTGGATAACTTCAACTGCGGCAGAACAGTATCATCTTCAAAATCAAGATAATTATTATCAAAAAGAAGGTGATTTAGGAACTTGGCAAGGCAAAGGTGCTGAAATTTTAGGTTTAAACGATAAATCTATTGATGCAGAAATTTTTAAGAACTTATTAGAAGGTAAAGACCCAGCAGGATTAAATCAAATTGTTAATGTCAAAACTAATGAGAATGGAGAGAAAATTAGGGCGGCTTTAGATTTAACTTTCTCCGCTCCAAAAAGCGTATCCGTTTTATACGAAGCAGCACTTGCAAACGGGGATACTGAACTTGCAAACCAAATTAAAGAAGCTCACGAAAACGCAGTTTCCGAAATCTTAAAAGAAATAGAAAAAAATTATGCGGCCGCTAGAATTACACAAGATGGAGAAACAAAACTAGAACATACTAATAATTTAGTCATTGCAAAATTTACGCACGAAATTGCTAGACCTGTTAATGAAAATGGAAAAACTATCGTTGACCCAAGTCTTCATACACACGCTTTAGTGCTTAATATGACCCAGATAAATGGTAAATGGAAAGCAATTGAAACAAAAGAAATATTTCAAAATTACATAAAAATGGGGCAACTGTATCGAAATGAATTAGCTTCAAAATTAAAAAATTTAGGTTTTGAAATTGAGGTAACTAATGCAAATAAGGGATTTTTCGAAGTTAAGGGTATTAATAAAGAAGTTTTAGAGGAATTTTCAAAACGCAGCGAACAAATCGATGAGCTTGTAGAAGATTTAAAGAAACAATACCCGGACAAAAGCGAAAACGAATTAAGACAGCTTGCGGCTTGGAAAACGAGAGAATGGAAAGGTGAAATTGACAGAAAAGCTTTATTAGAAGCTAATAAAGAAAGATTTGAAAAAGTATGTTTAACTTTAAATAAAGTTAAAGAATTACAAAATAATATTTCACTTCTAAATAGTAACGAAATTCAAAATAAAACAAATGAAGCAATTGAAAATGCAGTAAAAGCTTTATCCGAACAAGAATCTATTTTTAAAAAAGAAGAAATTTTAGAAAAAGCAGCGAAATTCGGATTAAAAGATGGTATATCTTTTACACAATTAAAAGAATCATTTAATAATTTTATACAAGAGAAAAAATTAATATCTCTTACAAAGAATTTTTTTACTACGGAAGAAATAATAAAAAATGAAAAAGAAATTATTAATAGTTTAAAAAATAAAAATTTCGTTGAAAATATTTTCTCAAAAAAAGAAGCTTTAGAAAAATTAAATGAGTATTCTAAACTAAAAAAAGAAGCAACAGGGTTTGAACTCACAAAAGGACAGAAAGAAGCAGCGGCACTTATTTTATCTTCAAGAGATTTGGTAATTGGCATTCAAGGTGATGCAGGTACGGGTAAAACTACAATGTTAAAGGCGGTAAATGAGTTAAGCGAAAATAAAGTCAAATTAATCGGATTAAGTTACACTGGAAAAGCCGCAAGCGAAATAGAAAAAGCAACTACCAGTCAAAAAACTCTCGAAAATGCAGGAATTAAAAGTCAAACAATTGCAAGTTTTTTATCTCAAGTAGATAAATTTACAGAAGAAGATTTAAAACAATTTAAGAACGCTAAACTTATCGTTGACGAAGCTTCAATGCTTGGCACAAAAGATATGCAAAAATTAATCAATTTTGCAAAAGCAGCAAAAGCCCAAATTATTTTAATTGGGGATGTCAAACAATTCAAAGCTATTCAAGCTGGAGACCCTTTTTCTCTTTTACAGGAAAATGGAATGAAGACCGCAAAAATGAGTGAAGTTTTAAGGCAAAAAGACGCTACGCTCAAAAAAGCTGTAAATTACTTGAATAAATTTAACGCAGAAAAAGCATTTAAAGTCTTAAATGACAAAATCATTGAAACAAATGACCCAGTCAAAAATATAACACAAGAATTTTTAAATAAAAAAGCTTTAAAAAATACAGATAATCTCATTAGCTTGAAGAATTTAGATGATAAGTTAATCATTACCAACACAAACAAATTGAAAAATGAACTCAATGAAACTATTAGAAAAGAACTAAAAGAAAAAAGTTTAATTGATAAACAAGATTTTACATTTAAAGTCAGAGAAAACGCTAGATTAACACCATCACAAGCATTTTTAAGTGATAATTATGAGGCAGGACAAAAAATTTTTATACAAAAAGAAATTAAAGAGTTAGGATTAAGGGCTGGAGAAGAATTTGAAATCATTAAAAAAGATGATGAAAAAAACACTATTTTCATTAAAAAAGGAGGCGAATTTAAAGAAATAAATTTGAAGCAATACGGTTTAAATTTGCAAGTTTATAATGAGTTCGAAAAAAATTTTTCAATTGGTGAAAAGATAGTTTTTGAAAAAAATGATAAAAAGTTGAAAGTCAATAACGGAGAAACGGGAATTATTAAAAATATTGATGAAAACGGAAATATCGTAGTTGAGAAAGACGGTAAAGAAATTAAATTTAACATAAACGAATACAATTATCTAAATCACGGTTACGCACTTACAACATATAAATCACAGGGACAAACTTCAAAAAATGTAATCGCATATCTCGATGCAAAAACTCAAAATTTCAATAGTTTTTATGTAACAGTTACGAGAGCTCAAGAAGATATTAAAATCTTTACTAATGATAAAGAACTTTTAAAAGATATGGTGCAGCTGGAACAGGAAAAATTTAACGCTCTTAACGCATTCGAAAAACTTAAAAATCAGGATAAATACTTAAATGCAAAAATCTATTATAAGCTTAAAAATATTTCACAATTATATAGTATAGAAATAGACAAAAGCTTATTTAAAAATGAGGAAAAAGCTTTAGAATTCATCAAGCAATTTGAAGACAAACCTACCCCAAAACAGCTTAAAGTAGCTGAAAGTTTGGCCAATAAATATAATATTAATTTAGATAAGGATATTCTAAACTCCAAAAAAGAACTAAATAACTTTATAAACAGCTATATAGACAAACCTACTGAAAATCAAATAAATCTAGCTAAAAATCTTGCTAAACAATTGCATATAGACTTAGATGAAAATATTTTAAATTCTAAAAAAGAGTTATCTAGCTTTATTAGCAAAACTCTAACTACATTAAACACAAGTTATAAAACAGAAAATGATTTTAAACAAGCACTTGATAAGTTTTTTGAAAAAATAGAAAAAACAGAAATTGGAGATTTTGGAACACACATAGCAGAAAATGTAACAGAAGCTCTTTTAGAGAAAGAATATTTTAATTTACTTAATGCAGCTGCAAAATTTAAAGATGTAGAAGCACTAGAAAAGCTCTTTGAAAAGAATTCTTTATTTAAAGAAGAGATGTTACAAGACAAAATTAATTTATATGCAAAAGCATTAGATATAAAAAAAGAAGAAGTTTTAGACAAAATTTACGAAAAACACGCTATTTTAAACAACCTTGATGAAAAAGAAATTGAAAGTTTTAAAAAGTTAGAAAGTTTTGAAAAAGAGTTTCTAATTGAAAATTTAGTTGAAAAAAGAGAATTTTTAACACAAAAAGAAACCTTAGACCTAGAAAAATTAGACGCAAAAATAGAATTAATCGCAGAAAAGTTAGAAGAAAAAGGATTTGATTTAGAAAAAATTTTAGATTTTCAAACTGAAGCACAAGTCAAATTAATTGATAATTTTTTCGAACTTGAAGAAAAAAGAGAAATTGATTATTTATTAGAAAAAAATAATTTAGACAAAGCTTTTCAAACAATTCAAAATTCCCGTTTTTTGGATGATTTTGAAAAAGAAATCTTTACTGAAAAAATCTTTGAAAAATTTGAAGAACCGGAAATTTTAGACCAAATAGCACAAAAAGTTGAAGAAAAAATGGAGTTTGAAGAAAAAATTGCTGCAGTTGATGAAGAAGAAAAATTTTTTGAAAATTTAGAAGAAAAAATTGAAAAAATAGAAAATGAAGAAGAATTTGATGAAGAAAAAATAGCTGAAATTGAGGAGAAACTTGAAAAAATGGAGGAAGCGGAAAAAGAAGAAGTAAAAGAAATCGAAAATGAACGATAAAATTCTGAATATATTACAAGATAAATAATTTTTTTAAATTTTTAAAAAATTAAAATAAAGGATAAAAAAATGAAAAATAAAAGAATCAGTATATTTGATTTGTTTAAAAAAGATATTGAATATTATTTAAAATTAGGTCTTTCGATTCGATGTATTTTTCTTTTAATAAGAGATAAAATCAAAAAAGAAAAAGGACTTGATGGCGAAGTTAGTTATCAAGGTATTAGACGCTTTATAATCAAAAATTTTAAATAAAATACTTTCTATATTTTAAAAGAACATAGCATTCTAAATTAGAATAATCTTCTTCTATTTCTTTAATTAGCAAATCCCTCTTTTTTTGACTATCAAAAAATATACTAATTTTACAATTATTAATTAAATTAATTAATTGTTGTTTTGCATTAGCTCTATCTATTGTTTTATCAAAATCTTCTTTTTTTAAACATCTTGTTAATAATTCTTTTAATGGATTAAAAAATAAATTTAAAATACTACTTCTATCAATTTTCTTTTGTTTTTTCAAATAAAAAATAATAAACTCATCAAATAAATTATCAACTATTTCATTATTTACATCATTATTATTTTTAAATAAATAATTTAAATCTATATCTTTTTCAATTGCAATTTCTATTATTTTTTCAAAATTTAGAGTATTACGTTGCTTCCATGTTGTTACTACTCTGTCAGAAAATCCCAATTTTCTTGATAAATCTACATCACTTTTAACTTTAAAAATTTTCTTTAATTTATCTATTACACTATTTATATCAATCATTTTAACAACCTCTTTATTTTACACAAATTGTATCAAAATAAAAAGATTTGTAAATATATTGACACAAAATGAATTTTATGATACACTTTTATACATTCTCTTAAAAAAGGATACAAAATGAATACTCAAAAAATTATAACTGATTCTCTTGCTAAAAAATATGATAATGTTGAACAATTAGTAAAAGATGTTGTTGACGATGAATTGCATGCATTATGGATTTTTGCTGCTGATTATTCAGTAGAAATTTTAAGAAAAGACGAAAATTGGAAATGGCTAAGTTATAGAGTGTTTGATTTTTCAAATATAGTGATAGATAAAATGAGAAAAGATTTAAACGTTCTTATACATTTTAGTTTAATCTTCAAAGAAAACAAACTAATTGAATATATAGAAAAAAATGATGTAAAAAACGCAGTAAAATGGCTACTTAGCCGATTTGTGAATGAGTTGAAAAATCTCTTTGACAAAAGAAGCAAAAAAAGCTTAAACATTGACAATGTCAATTTATTTTATTTTAATTCTTTCGAGAACGGAGAAGAGCTTATTAGCTCTTCTATTTAATCTTTCTCTAAAAGGTTTAGAATGCAATTATATAATAAAATATACAAAGAATATACAAATGTCAATAATTTATTGACATTACTATAAAAAAATAGTATAAAATCAGGGTGAAATGTGATGAAACTTGAGAATTATCACTTAAAAGGGAAAAAATTGATTAAAGAAATTGATATAAATAATGATTTAATTATAAGAAAATCCGATGCAATTGTTAAAAGCAGATATAAATTAAATCCTCTTGCACTTAAATTTGTAACTTGTTTAATCGCCGGACTAAAACGTAGTGACGATATTAACCAAATTTATATTTTTAAGATTAAAGATTTTAAAGAACTTACAGGACTTAAAAGAAAAGATTTATATGCTGCAGTCGAAATTGCTTTAGATGAGCTATTAAAAAAGCCCCTACATATTCCAACAGAAAACGGTTTTATAAAAGCAAACTGGATTGCCGATGCTGAATATATAGAAAATCAAGGATTAGTTGAATTCACTATCAGCAGGAAACTAAGACCATTTTTACTAGAAGCAAAAGAAAAATTTTTAAAATATAAATTAGAAAATATCCTTCCATTAAGAAGCTCTTATTCTATAAGAATGTATGAACTTTTAAAAGACTGGTTTGAAACTTTTAACAGATATGGAAAAAACACAGAAAAAATCGTAAAATTAGACGAATTAAGAGAAATACTTGAAATTCCTGACAAATATCGTTTTAGTGATATTAAACGTCAAATTTTAAATAAAGCATTAGAAGATTTAAGAAAATACACCGATATTATTTTTTCATACGAAGAAATAAAAACTGGACGTAAAGTAACACATCTAAAATTTAAAATACAATTGAATCCAAAGAAAATAAATTTAGAAGATTCGGAAGACTATATTGATAAATATTTTAAGAATATTAAAAGTTTTATTCTTTTTTTAAGAAAAAAATATAGTGGTAATAAAAAATTTTTCGGCTGCGGTGCAAGCGAAGATGGGAAAGGTATATATTGGTATGGTTTAGATGAAAAAGGTTATTTATATGCAAATTATAATGGAAATATAGTTGATTTTGATTTTATTGAGAGTGAAGAAAAATATCGTAAATTTTATAAATTAGCTAAATATAGTGAGATGTATAGAGAATTGCTGAAAAGTGGAGTTAATTTAATTGAATTAAAAAAAGAAAACGAAACTTTATTTAATGAATTGATAAAAGAATTCAGTGAAATTTTAAACAATAATTAAATTTTAACATTCTGTCTTTTTTTTAACACTTTCCACACTTAAAAGATATAAAACATTATTTATATACTATTTCACCCTGATTTTATACCATTTCTCACCCTGATTTTATACCATTTCACCCTGATTTTATACCATTTCACCCTGATTTTATACCATTTTATCCGCCAAAAGCCCCAAAATTAGGGCTTTTCCGTTTTCTACATATTACATATTACAAGTATTATAGAACACCCTTAAGAAGAGATTTGAAAAATAACGTAGCAAATTCACAAATAGCTTTAAACCATTTATTCCTTCATATTCAATTTTTTTCAAAAAAAACTTTCAAGATTCTCTCATTATATTTCAATTACCCCAAATGTTATAATTGCTAAAAAAGGAATTAAAAATGCCAATCAAACTCCATTCTAATTTAACAAAAGAATTGTCAACTTATTCTCAAAAAGAGTTAATAGAACTTAATGCTGCATTAGATGATATGATTAATGAAATCAAACAGATGCCTTTTAAAGAATTCGAAAAGAAATTAAAAGGAGAAAAAGAAACTATATCGGATGAATCAGTAGAATTTACTGCTATTAAAGTTGTAGATAACAAGCTTCAGCTTATCAACGAAGAAAAAGAGTTGATTATAGAAGAATATGTTTTTGAAAACAACGAAGATGCAATAAAAGATTTTCAAACATTAGTGGAACTTCTCGGATTAGAAGTTATAAAAGAAAATGAATACGCAAAATAATAATTTTATTTTAAATTCTCAAAATTTTTGCTATAATTGTGGTAGGAATTAGGAAGGAGTGGTGCCTTCCTACCATACTAAAAACAGAATAAAAACTATCCTATCCATCGGCAATCTTTCAGTTGGACTATCCCCAACTCCCAATCCGCCACCCTTGCCGTGGCAGCCGATGGCAACCTACCACATCGCAATTTTACTACATCAGATTTTAAAATTACTTAACATAACGTATGTTCTCGAATAAATATTTTTAAAATGAAAAGTCTGATTATTCAAAATCTATTATTATTTAAACATTTTTAAGATATAATTGTTTAAACTATTCAATTATTACTAAATAGTTTAAACAATTTAATTATATTTCATTCTATATAGTAATGAGATAAATATAAAAAAGGAAAAAATGAGACTAAAAATAAGAGATAGCATAAACTATTCCGGATAAATTCATTCACAACTGAATAGTTTAAACATTGAAACGACTAAAGCAATAAGTACTCTTATAAGAAAAGGAGAAAGAGTAATTTCTCAGAAAAAGCAAGATACAGCAAGAATTGCTTTAAAAATTAAGGTATCAAAAACAAAAGATACAAAATGCCATTAATCTTTTAAGATTGCAAGGAAAATATGAAAAATAAAATATTTCATAACTAAAAAGAAATGAATAATAAATAGTTTAAATTAGTTTAAAATCAATCTTACAATTTAAAGCATTAGCATATTTTATTAAAGTTCCTAAATTAGGAATATATTTATTACTTAAACTTTCAAGTCTTGATATATTAGATTTTGATGTATTCATTTTTTTAGCTACTTCTTCTTGTGTTAAGCCTTTATTTAATCTCGCTTGAATTAATTGTTTTTTTATCTCAAAAATAGGTTTTAAATTTTCATATTCTTCTTTTACTTCAGGATTAGCTAAAGCTTTTTGTCTAAAATTTTCAAGCGTTACCATTTTCTAACTCCTTTTTTCTTTGTAATGCAATTTGTAATTCTTTTTTTGGGGTTTTTTGCGATTTTTTTATGAAAGAATGAAGTATTACTATTTTTTGACCTTTTTGATAACAAAATATGCTTCTTCCAATGCCTTCTTTTCCTTTTGCTCTTACTTCCAAAAGCCCATTATCCAAATGCTTTATATAAGGCTCTCCTATATTAGTTCCAAGTTCCTGTATAAGCTCAAAAATATGTAACAACTTTGCTAATATTTTTGGGGGAAAAGATAAAGTTTCTTCTTCTACTTTCTCATTAAAGAATAATATTTGCCATTTCATAACAAAATGTTATCGAAAATGATAACTAAAATCAAGTAATTTATTAAACAATAGAATCCATCTCACATTTCCAAAGAGTAGGGGAATTTTAAGGTCTTTTTTTAAAGACGATTTTTTTTAGATAATTTTGATATGTGAACCGCTTCCCCTAAATGCTTACGCATTATAGAGGGAGCTTCCCTTATGGGAAGGTTTGTAAGGATGTATATACACCTTCACAGGCTGGAACACAAGCCCTCTATTCGCTATCTCTTTAATTGGAGAATTGCAAGATACGCTTTTTTAAAGAGATGTGGAAAAAATTTCACATCCCCAACTTTACGTTATACATCCCTGCGTAATCTTTAACATAGGGACTTTTATTTGATAATTTTAGTTAAATTAATAGCTTTAAATTTAAGTCAGTGCTTATTTCATTTCTATATAGTAATATAAGACATCTTATTATTTCATAAACATAACTATATTATGTTATAATTGTTTCGTATTTTACATAAAAGGAAACAAAATGTCTAATCCGTTTTCATTCGGAGGTGTGGTTAAAGAAAAAAAATTTTGCAACAGAACAGGTGAACTTAAAGAACTGAAACAGGATATTTTAAACAATCAAAATGTCCTTATATATGCACCAAGAAGATTCGGTAAAACTTCTTTAGTATTAAAAACTGTTGATGAATTAAAAGAAGAATATAAAGATTTTAGATTTGTTTATATTGATTTAATGACTATAACCGACAAAAGAGAATTTATCAATAAATATTTCAACGCTATTGCCAAATCTCTTGAAACACCTTTTGATAAGACGATAGAAGCTCTGAAATCTTTTTTAAGATTAAAACCTATTATCAAAGCTTCAATCAGTGATACTGGTAATATGGTGTTTTCATTGGATTTTTCAAGAAATGAAAGCGATAATGTTTTAGATGATATTTTAAATATGCCGATGAAGTATGGAGAAAAATATAAAGTATGTATAGTGTTTGACGAGTTTCAGGAAATTGAAAATATTGAAGGATTGGAAAATAAATTAAGAAGCGTTATCCAAAACCATTCTAATGTTTCTTATATTTTTCTAGGATCTAAAAAAAGCATAATCAATGCTATGTTTTCAGATACCAAAAGACCGTTTTACAAATCCGTTAAACATTTAACATTATCCCCTATAAGTTACGAAGACTGGAAGAGATGTATTACAAAAGCATTTAAAGAAACTTCTAAAATGATTAATGAAGATATTATAGAGGATATTTTGAAAATAACAAAAGGTTTTCCATATTATACGCAGCAGCTTTGTTATGAAATTTGGGAATTAACTGAAAAAGAAGTTGATGAGAATATATTTAATATGGCTCTAAATAGGCTTTTAAAGCAGGAAAGAGAATATTTTATAGCGATATGGGACAATCTAACACAAAATCAGAAAAAAGCTCTTAAAATCGTCTTAACGACAAACGGGGATAATATTTACGGTGATGAGAGAGCAATTGGAATATTAAAACCTTCATCTTTACAAACTGCAATTAAAAAATTGATTGAAAAAGATATACTAGATAAAAAGGACAGATACTATTTTCAAGACCCGCTGTTTGAGTATTGGTTAAGAAAAGAAATAGTGTAACAATATTAAAAAGATATTTCTAAAATATTATAAAGGGCAAAAATGAGATTAAAAATTAAAAACAGCATACTAATAATCCCTGACAAGCTTATTTCACAACTAGATAATTTGGATATTGAAACAGCAAATGCAATTAATACTCTTCTTAGCAAAGGTGAAAGAGTCACAAGCGAAAAGAAACAGAATGC
>Ga0256836_1001116_pt1 | contig 12475 bp, 7 predicted proteins | sample 4561380metaG_FD_185974 | JGI IMG/M metagenome (GOLD analysis project Ga0256836, IMG submission 185974) | Hydrothermal vent microbial communities from Guaymas Basin, Mexico - 4561-380 | ecosystem: Environmental > Aquatic > Marine > Hydrothermal vents | place: Mexico: Guaymas Basin | collected...
ATCAATACACCTCTGTTTTGTTTTATCAGCCCTTTTATCCAGATACGCTTGCCAAAAAGTCCTCCACTACTGCACTCGAGTTTGCACTTTTGAATGATAAAGCCCTTGTGTATATCGTGTGGAAACTGTTCTGTTTTAAAACACTCATGAGGGTAGTGTATCTCGATAGGGTTTGCATTTAAATCCTGCAGCGGAGTTTTATAGACAACACTAATATGATGCGCTTTATCCTCTGTTATCTTGATATAAGAGAGTCCTGATTGGTGTGCAAAAAGCCATATAGGCAGTAAAAGAGGAAGAAGAAATTGTATCATTTGATTATTTTAAGATCATAGGATTTTTTGATGTTTGAGAGCATCTTATCATAGCGCTCATTTTTCTGCTCCTGCAGATAATCCTGATAGACTCTATCTTCTACATCTTCAAAAGAGTAGGGGTCAGTGATACTGTAATCAGTGATGTAAACAAATTCCAAACCATCTTTTGAAGGGATAGCGTGGCTGAGTACTTTTTTACGTAGTCTTGTGATCTTTGTAAGAAAAAGAGAGCCGAACCTCTCTTTTATCTCTTGCTGCGTTTGCTCTTTTAATTGTTGAAAATCTTTAAAATCTTTGAGTGATGCTGCAAGTTTGTAAAATGCTTGGCGCTGCTCTTGTGAGAGGTGTGGAAAATGGATGAAATAAAATGAGATGCTTTGTCGTTTTGAGTAATCTTTGATATGCTCTTTATAATAGCGGAGCAACTCTTTTTGCGTAGGCTCTTTTTGTTCTGTCGCTGCGTTTAGTATAAAGTGCATTTTTTGCAACAGCAGTTTTTGTATCTCTTTATCCTCTTTGTAGAGTTTGAGTTTGTAGGCTTCATTAAGAAGTATCTCTTTTGTAGCTTTTTGGTCGATAAGAAGTTCTATAACTGATGCACAAGGAGTTTGTCCAAACTCATCTATAAACTCTTTTTCAAGTTGGGCAATCTGCTCTTTTGTGATAAGTATTTGTTGTTTTTGTACTGCGTTTGGTGTTGTCTCCACTGCGTTTAGGGTATAAAAAAAGTACAATATGGCTCCAAGCAGAAGAAAATGCAACAATGGTTCTTTTATGATATTTTTCACCTAAACTCACTTAAACTAATTAAAGAGTATAATATCTTCAAGAAACTAAATAGGTGGTTAAAATGGTACTTGTAACTGGAGGAGCCGGATATATTGGCTCGCATACCTGTATTGAGCTTGATGATGCGGGATTTGATTTTGTTGTGTATGACAATCTCTGCAACTCTTCAAAAGAGAGTCTCTCAAGAGTTGAGAAGATAATAGGTAAAGAGGTGAAGTTCGTAGAGGGTGATATCCGTGATGCAGATGCTTTGCAAAAAGTGTTTGATAAGTATGAGATAGACTCTGTCATCCATTTTGCGGGACTCAAAGCAGTCGGTGAATCGGTAGAAAAACCTTTAGAGTATTATGATAACAATGTATCAGGTACGGTCATACTTTGTGAGGTGATGCAAAAAAATGGCTGCAAAAAGATAGTATTTAGTTCCTCTGCTACAGTCTATGGTGACCCGCATACGACACCTATCAAAGAGGACTTTCCTCTGAGCGCTACAAATCCGTATGGTAGAAGTAAACTCTTTATCGAAGAGATACTGCGTGATGTATTTGTCTCTGATAGTGAATGGAAAATCGTACTGCTGCGTTATTTCAATCCTGTAGGAGCACACAAGTCAGGAACTATCGGTGAAGATCCAAACGGAATACCGAACAACCTCATGCCTTTTATCTCTCAAACTGCCGTAGGCAAACGTGAAAAGCTGAGTGTTTTTGGTGGTGATTATGATACACATGACGGTACAGGGGTAAGAGACTATATCCATGTTGTTGATCTCGCACAGGGACATGTAAAAGCACTCAACAAGATTGCAGATCTAAACGCAGTCCTTACTGTAAACCTTGGAACAGGAAACGGCTACTCTGTGCTCGATATGGTAAAAGCATTTGAAAAGGCCTCGGGTAAAAAAGTGCCCTATGAGATAGCTCCAAGACGTGCAGGAGACATTGCAAAATGTTTTGCAGACCCTAGTTATGCAAAAGAGACTCTTGACTGGGAAGCGACTCGTGGGATAGATGAGATGTGTGAAGATACCTGGAGATGGCAGTCCAATAATCCAAACGGCTATAAGAGCTAGCCGTTTACTTGTGCGTGTATAAGAACTTATATTTTAAAAAGAGCTCAAATATACTCCCGCCGATACCATTTACATCATTGGTATAGCTTGTTCCTATGATGAGGTGGTCCTGAGAGTAAACTTTTCCTCCATATCCCGCATTGAAACCGTAACTAAACGCAGCAAGGTCTGTATTGTAGTAGCTGCTTACCTCAAAGTAAGGTCTCCAGACTCTTGTGTATATTTCACTGTTTTGCATCCCATAGGCAAAATCAACTCCGAGATTCATAAAATTATTTGGCAGGACCTGCCCTCTTGCTGATCGGAGTTTGTCTATGACCCCTTTTGAACCTGATTTTTCATTATATAGAGCTGCATCGCTAAAGAGAGAGAGTCTCATATCTGGGTAGCCGTTGCGGATTTGGTGTCCGAGATTTGCTCTGACATACTCCCCCTCACCTAAAGAGACATTATCTTGAGAGTTATATCTGTTGTGCTCATAGAGTAGTTCGAGAGCAGTTGAATTGAAGATATTGTAAGTTGTACGTAGTTCCAGCTTATCTTTTTTACCACCAATGAGGAGTTGTGATGACTCATCAGTTTTTATATTTTTATACAGACCTCCGCCAATGTTAAGCTCTTTTGTAAGTTGGTATTTCCCAAAAAGAGAGAAGACAAAGTAGGAGTCCATACTGTTTGCATAGCCACCAAAAAGTGTCACCTCTGCTTTGTCAAATACTTTTTTAATCCCGACATTAAACGCAAGTGTATCATCAGGAACATCTGTGAGAATATTTTTATCTAGGTTGCTGTTACGGTAGTAACTCAGATCACTGAGAAGATAGTAGCTTCTGTTGATATAGTTGATATTGTTTAGGGCAATATATTTTCTTAAAAGAGGGTCGCGGTTATAGTAGGAAATTTTTACATCTGTAGCGTCCGCTCTAGTTTTTGTAATATTCAGCAGAGATATGTAGGCATTTTGATTATCATCATTGTGTTTTAGTGCCTGATAGCTTAATGATTGTGCAAGAGCTGTCTGTCCGTCATTTTCAGCGGCAAGGGAAGCTTCACCTATGGCTATCGTGTGAAGATATGCAAAAAGAATATCCTCTATCTTACTATGGTTTTGTTGTGTTACAGCGTCCGAAAACTGCATCCAGATGGCCTTCTCTTTTGTCTTAAGATAGATGCTGTGTGCTTTTTGCAGTGAATTATTTTTCACAGCAAACGCATATGACAAATCATTGTAGTGCTGTTTGGTGAGATATGGTTTTGCCTCTTGAAGTGCTTGTGTAAAGGCATCATAATCCAAAAGCGCCATCTCTACTCTGAGTTTGTCGTTGAGGTAAATGTCGTTTGTCTTTAATGCAGGGTTTAACTCTATCTCCTTATGCAGCATGGAAGATATACTACGCATTGTAGTTAAATAGGCATTTTCATTGTTTTTAGCACGATAGAGGTCTGCTTGTAAAAATTTGAACTCTACAGCGTTTACTATGGGGTTTTTCTCTTCTATGAGCTGTTGCATGTAGTAGTTTGCCAAATTGATATCGTGTATGGCATAAGCAAGGGAAGCAAGCCTAAAGTAAAATTCATGGGGCATTGAAATATCAGTCGCTAAGAGAGCCAACTCTTTTTGTAGTGCATTGGACATTCCGTATGCCTGATAGAGGTTTAAGGCAGTGAACTTTATCTGAAGAGAGTTTGGTTTGAGCTGTAACGCTTTTTCTATTGCCTCTTGCGAGAGTCTTTGTTTGCCTTCGTAGTGGTAGAGGATAGCCTTTAAGAGCCAGTATTGGGATTGTGTTTTTAGTTTTGTATCTTCTTGTGCATCAATAGAGGTGATAGCTTTTTGTAGTGTGGCAATATCTTTTTCTCTCATAAGCTCGTTTGCAAAAAGATAAAAAAGATACGAGAGGTGAAATTTATTGTATGCCTGTAGGGCAGTTTTAGTGGCTAAAGATTTGTTTGAGTCTTTGTTTAAAGCAATGACCCTCTCATAGTCAACAAGTCTACCCTCTTTATGCTCTATAAGTTCCAAAGAAGCCTCTGCAGCGGGTTTAAACTGCTCAAGATACCACCCTAAATCACTCTTTAACTGTAGATACTTCTTGTCATACTCTTTGTGTGCTATAGGTTTGTTAAGTGTCTCAAATGCTTTTGCTATATTGCGTTTAGAGTAGTAAAAATAGGAGATAAGTTTGATGTTTTGCAGATTGTAAAGGTTGTTTTTTTCAATTATGGTAATGATACTTTGTGCTGCGTTTAGATCCTCCATCTCCATGTAAATCTGCAGGGCTTTATCTAAATACTCTGGATGTGTAGTATCTTCATAATAGAGTTTTTCCAAAAATTGTGCTGCAATTTCCGGTTCACCTACTTCAGTATAGATATAAACCATCCTCTCAATATTCTCTTTTGATGGATTTGCTTTGGCCTCCTGTCTGACGAGACTTTTAAGTGATTCGTACTGGTATGTTCCTAAACCAAAGTCAATGATATCTTTAGCAAGTTTTGGATCATGTTTTTTATTGTACATAAATTCCATATATTTGATGGATTCACTGCTTCTGCCGCTCCATCTGCAGACCTCTGCCATTTTTTGATTCCAGTAGTATGAGTTTGGATGTTGTTCGTATCCCAGTTTTGCAGTTTTGTAGGCATGTTCTAAATCATTTGAGTATAAAAAGGCTTGCAGCATAAGTTTTAACTCTTCATCGCTACTGTATGCATTTTCTGATTTATGCTCTAAGTCTATTTTGCTCGGGGCATCCTTTTTAAATCTATACTTGTAGGTTGTTGCAAGATAGGCATATTTATATTTTTGTTTATACTTTGGAAGTTCTTTTTTAGCCTCGTCCATCTTTTCATAGCAACCGCACCTTACTGTCAAATTATCGGAAATACGCATCAGTGTGCACTCTGGAGGAAAATTACTCTTTGTAAGTTTTTGCAGATTTTCTTGGGAGTACAGAGCACTTTGGAGCTGAACCGTGTAACAGCTTTGAGAACTTTTTGCATAAAGTGAAAAAGAGATTATAAATGTCAAAATAATAAAACGCATACTTACCTCTTCATCTTTAGTAATTTTGTAGAGAGTCTTTTTGCTCTTTGGAGCTCATTGGCGGAAATATAGAGTTTCAGGAGTGTAATACGTGCTTTTTTATCTTTGATAAAGTAGTTTTCATATCTGTACCCTAAACGGACTGCATCTTTATGGTGCCCGCCTGCCTGAAGGGTTTTAATCGCTTTGAGCCACAAATCCCTGCGTTTTGTATACTCAGGGGTATGTTTAAACTGGTTCATATAAAGTTGTGCAACTTTTTTGTACTTTTTGTGCTGTAGATAAAATGATATAAGTTTTTTTCTCCAGTATGAGGAGTTTTGTGCATGTGTAATTATGAATGCCTCTGTCTCTTTGTATGAGTAGTGTTTTGTTAATAAATAGTAGCGTTCATCAAGCCATTTCTTGTTGTTTTGTTTATCCAAGAGGGCGAGTCTGTCCAAGTAGAACATACTCTGTTTATAATCCTTGAGAGTATATGCAAGATAAAAAGCATCGCTTAGCAGTTTTATATCATTTGGATTTTGCTGCAGCAGTTTTTTTACCAAAAGGTAACTGTCTTGTTCATCATTTAAAAAGTAACTCTCTTTATAGAGCTCTTTGAGTTCACTCTGTTTGTAAAAATTTTGGCTGATAATGATATGAAATAGCTTTTGCAGTTGTCTATATTTTGCTTTGAGCTCTTTTGTTCTATTTTTCTCTTTGAGATAAAAGTAGTCCTCTTTTGCAATTTTATAACTCAATTTATATGCTTTTTGGCGCGTCTGTCTCTCTTTAGAGTTTCTTAAAAGCTCTAAAAGTCTAAATGAGAGGTCTTTTTTCTCTGCTCGAAAAGCCTGCTGCGCAAGATTGAGCATAAGTGTTTCATTTGAAGGGTCGTTTTTGAGCATGTTTTTAAGATACAGTACACTTAAGTCATAATTGGATTGCTCTGCGAGAATCTGTTTTGTAAGAGTATCTTTGGGATATAAAATAATAAGGATGATGCAAAATACGAGAAATCCGATAATTATCTCTTTGTATGTTGCTACATATATTTTTTTATTATTTGCATATGACATTGAAGGCAACTTTCTTTTTATATTTGTAGTTAAAAGTGATTATATCATCTTTTTTTCTAATATCTGAAGCGGTATTTGTGAAGTTGTATCGGCATTTTTGAGGAATGTTGAGCTCTAGTTTAAGTGGTAAATAGGATTTGAGCTGCATACTAAAACCATTATCAGTAAATTCACTTTTTACAACTGCTGCGTTTGTGCTGACTAGATATCCATGATTGCGATGTATCTTTTTTGAGAGATGTATCTCTGCGTCTGTTTTGTCTCCTAGATGGATATATGTATGGTTTTTAATGCGTTTAAATCCGAGTAGATTGGATGAAGTGTTCATATCTACATATGATTTTTCATCTTCTAAACGCAGTGTTTTAAGATTTTTCATTCCCGCTACGAGATAATGGTTTTTGTTGCCTGCAAGAGAGACTGTATAGTAATCCATCACTTTTGGAATATATTCAGAGGTAAAGATTGGGTTGACATCTTGTTTTATGGCCCACCCATACACATAATGAAGAGCATTGAGCGATGCACGTTTTGAACCGGAATAGAGATGGTAGTAGATGTCTATGGGCTTTAGTCTTCGCGGGTTATCAGTATGTTTAAATGTCTGTACAACTTTTTTAAATCCCCAGTATGGCCCAAGCCACTCATTTGTATAGATGTTTTCATTTTGTGCACCTGTATATATTTGACAATACTCTCCTCTTTGAATCCCCATCGGGGCAACATAAGAGAGCCATGGATTTGCATTGCTTATGTAGGTATCGCCCCCGTTGATATTGAGAAGGTTTTGTTTGTAAACATAATCCAGAACCATCTCGGTCGGTGCACAATCACCACTCCAAAAGATTGTTTTGGCTTTAGGATATTTGTTCTTTGGAAGATATTTTATATTTATCTCGTCAAGCATCCCTTTTGTCTCATTTTCTAAAGAGAAGTGGTATCCTTTTGGTTTGAGTCTGTATTTCTCATCTAAAGTTCCATTATGGATTTTATTCCAAAAGAAAGGGTGTGTAAAGGTGTGTGTTGCAGGTTCTACATTTGGAAGTTTATAGATCTTTTTTACTATTTTTTGCAACTGCGGTGCTAATTTTGGGTAGAGCCCGTTGTCATCAACCTCTGCACCGATAATAGAGACAGAGATGGGAATAGGGTACTTTTGCAAAATATCACTGTAGATTGTATCTCCTGAGAAGAGTTTTGGATTCCACTCTACTCTGTTCATTATCCCGTCACCATCAATATGGCTAAAGAGAATCCTTTTTCCGTTTTGTGTTGTGACATCAGGGACTATGATGGTTTGTAGACGGAGCGCTTTTTTAAAGAATTCAAAAGGGTTGATAACCCAGAGATTGTCATCGTTGAACTCCTGTATAAAAGCATTTCTAAGTGCGAATCCACCCCATGGCATGAGTGCTGCATAGGTTGTTTGTGTATGATTTGTATTTGTCAGACTAAAGAGCCTTTTGCCTTGAGTGATATCAATAAAACTTTCACTGTTGTTGAGTGATGGTTCTATCTCATACCCTAGCATTGCATCTTTATCTTTGATTTTACCCTTGCGGATATTCTCAGAGCCCTCATTTATCTTAATAGAGAGTTTGTTTAAAGAGTCGTTAAGTGGTAGTGGTAAAGTTCCTGCAAAAACAACTTTTATATTGTACTCTTGGAGTTTTAATATCCACGCAATAAGTTTGTCTGGATTTTTATACTCTTTTGCAAACCAGATTATGACTCCGGCGTACTGCTGCATCGTTTCCATGGAGGGTAGTTCATGTTTGCTGATGTCATAAAGTTTTTGTATGTAGCCCTGATACTCTAAAGGAAGTGCACCGTGTTGATGCGCGGAGAGAAAAATTCTATCATGCTCACTCTCATCTATCAGCGTTAAGATTTCACGTTTGATAGGATTTTTCGATGAGTTACCGTAGATGGTCAAATCTTTTGTAGAGAGATAGGGAATCATCCCTTTTTCTGTAATTTTTTTAATGCTGTTGCGTGCCTCTTTTGAATTTAAATCCTGCAGTGGCAGATAATCGACACAGATAACATCTAGTTTGTAGTGCCGAATTTTTTTAATATAGGTATCGAGCCAGACTCTATCTTCTTTAGGCACTGTTTGATACGATAAATCTTTACCTGCAAGACCATGATAGTATGATTCAAACAGTACTGCGTTTATAGAGTCATGAACCTTGTCAATTATCTCAAAACCTCTATTTATGATGAGTTTTGAGTGTGGATATCTTTGATGAAATCTTTTAATGATATCTACTAGCGCAGCTTCACTTTTGGCTCTTTGCTCTTTTGTTTTACAGACAAGTTGGTAGGAGTCGAGTGTGTCAAAAAAGAAGTTTTTAAATCCTCGTTTCATCTGCGGTTCAATAATATCTTCAAAGAGAAACTCTTTGTATTTGGGATTTGTCAAATCAAGAACAGGGGAGCTCCATGCTTTGTTATTGCCAACTATCCACTCTTTTTTAACCTTTGCAAACTCTTTTATATCTCTGTCAATTTCACCGATGCTTACATAGGCATACATCTTATCTCTGTAGACCTTAAAACCGTGTGTAGCTGTATTTGTATGTGTAGGCTGTACGATGATATAGTCGTGTATCCCAACCATAGGATAAGATATCTTCTCACCATAATATACTATTGCACTCTTGTCTGTGAGTGCTCCAAACGCAGTAGTGCACAGCAGCATAAAGAGAAGTATATATCTATTGCAGCATAAAAGTTTCATAATTCAACCTGTCCAATTCTTTTCTGATAAATATTATACTTGCGGTAAATACAAGTAGTAAAGAGACTGTGTAGCCATATCCAAACATAGCCGGCCCCATATCGATGGAGAGGAGTGTTAAAACTGTATTGAGTACAAAAAAAGCGATACTGAGCCACATAGCAACCACTTTTCTGTCTAGGTAGTACAAGATGGCCAAAACAGACATAAATGCAAGTTGCAGCATCGCTCCAATGGTAAGGATATAGAGAAGCCCAAGATAGAGCTGTGGTATGTGGAGGTATGCAAAGAGATAAGGAACCGTTAGAAAGAGTATGATATCTACAATGGCCTGAATAATGATAATCTCATGCACGGCATGGCGGACAACATAGACCATATCATCCCTGTATGTGCGTATTGCTTTGAGCGTTCCTCCGTTTCTGACAGAGTTGTAATAGAGGTCGTACTTCTCTGCAAAATCTGCTTCAAGTCTGTAAAAAAAGATGGCCATTCCCGGTATGATGGAGAGATAGGCTAAAAATATTGGCATATCATAAACGAGTGAAGCGTGGAGTTTTCCGATAACCGCATAGCCCGTTGCAGGATGGTACCAAAAGATAAACTTGTCTACCCATGCACCAAGATTGTAGGTAAGTCCTGCAATCGCAAGTGTCCAGTAGAAGTTCTCTGCCAGAAAAAAATCTACTTTGAAAAAGATAGTGGAGTTGTAGCTTTTGATAATAAGTGTCATCAAGACAATAAGTAAAAAGGCATTTCCTGTAAAAAATATGTAGATTAGTTTTTCAATGGTCTCCCCGGCATAAATGGAGATAAAAACGATTAGTGAATAGGCGATAAAATAGGACCAGACCACACCGTTGTAATACTTCAGGCTTGCTGCTAAAATACTTGAGATCCAAACACCGCAAAGCACTAGGAAGGTGGCTATTACACCGATGATAAAAACGGCACTCTGTCCATCAAACATCCAGAGATAAAAAGGGACAACAAAGGGGAGTCCCAAAATCCAGGCTAAAAAGAGTGCCCCAAAATAGGCAGGCAGAATTTCATCTTCACGGTGGTTGAAGATTAGGTCGGCTATATAGCGCGTAAGAGGAAGCTGTACAATACCCGTGATTATAAGACTAGAAGCCAAGGCAATGGCATAGGTAATGACAACCTGAAATCTGTAAACATCACTGTCCGCACCGTAGTTTGCAAGGTTGATAAAACCGACAAGCAAGATAGCGACTATAGAGACGACCCAAGGGCCTGAACTTAAAATTGCTGAGTATCCGTAAACCTTTGCAAGAGATAAAAGTCTGTCCTCTTTGAGTATCTTTTTTAGCTCAAAACCTATGCCGGCCATTAGCTTGCCCCCCTTTGTAGAGTGGTAGTAAACGCAGTGATAGTAAATCTCTTGATTTGTACAAGTCTACAAGGAACTTTTACAGGGGCATAGTAGTTAAAGACTCTTGCGTTTAGTTCAGACCATGAAAGTTGCAGTGCTTCACTGTAGAGCTCTCTGTACTCCTGTAAAAACATCTCTTGTCTATAGTACTTTTGCACCCTTTTTAGTCCGGCTTCTTGAGCTTTTTTCCACTCACCGTTTTCAAAGTTTAAAAAACGAATATACTCTTTTGCAAGGGCATCAGGGTTTGCGATACCTGTAACAGCACCTGCTGAACCTATTGCCTTGTCATCACTGTTAATTCCGCCCTCTATCAAGTCCCTGCAGCTTCCCACATCGGTAGCGACACAAGGTACGCCTGCAGCAAAGCCTTCTAAAATAACAAGCGGCATTCCCTCACTGATAGAGGAGAGTGTCTGCAGTGCTGATTTTGGAAGGATCTTTGTAATATCACTGTGACCAAAAAATTTGATTTTATCTTCACTCTTTTGTATCTCTTCAGGAGAGAGATTGCTTTTGTTGCCCTCAAAGCTCTGAATGGAACCCTTTAAATCAAGAGCAAATGCCATCTGTTGACACTCTTGGACATACTCTCTGTCTTCATCTACTGCCCCGACTATCCATCCCTCTATGTCAGGAATGGTTTGGGATGCAATTTTAATGGCACGTATAAATGTCTTGATATCTTTGATGGGAACAACACGTCCGATAAGCGTGATAATCGGCCTTGGCGGGTCATTTCTGTACTCTATAGTCCGCATAAGTCCATCTACATCAACACCGTTTGGTATTATCATAGTTCTGTGAGCAGGGGCTCCAAAATTTATCTGTATCTTCTGTGCACCGGAAAAGAGTGAGAGTATATGGTTTGCGCGATGGTAACAAAAGAGTCCGATTTTGTCAAAAAAACTGATCCACATTTTTTTGATATAGTTGTACTCTTGGGGCTGCTGCAGAAGTGATGGTTTTTTAAACTCTATCCAATCAGCAGAGAGCATATCTATCTTTCTCTCTCTGGTGTAAATCCCATGTTCAGTCAGAAAGAATGGTCTTTGTGTGGTATAGGAGGAGAGTGCACCTAAAAAGCCTGCATAGCCTGTTGATGGGGCATGATAGATTTTTGTTTTTGGAAGCCCTTTTACAATATTTGCAAGTGTCCAGATAGGTTTATGGATATTGCGAAGTGTCCAAAAATAGTCGATAAAAGGAATGTCAGGGCAGTTTTTTGAGTAAGTTGCAGTTAAAAATTCCCATGCCAGTTCTGAGTGTAAAAAATCATCAAAAGTGACATTTTTTGTATAAAAATCAAGGTTTTGGAGCACTTCTGGAATTTCACCGCTGTTGTCTTGCAGAGCGGTGTAGAGTTTTTGAATTGCTTTAAATCCCTCTTCACTTCCTCTTCTTTTTTTCGGTTTAGGCCTTTTTTTATCATCTTTATCAAAAAGATAGTGCACTTCCAGGTGTTTTAAATTTGATGGAAACTCATAACTTACCTGCATAAGTTCTCCATCAAGGTAAGGCGTCGCACCGATAAAACAGACACCGAATGAAAACTCGGGAAGCCCTTTTATAAGCTGTAAAATCCAGCTTGAAACCCCACCTTTCACATAAGGGTATGTCCCCTCAGAAAAGAGCATGATGTCAACACTTGAACTTTTGGGAAACTGTTGACTCATGATACTTCTCTCCACTGACTCACGACAGGGTAGAGTTTTGCATTGTATTCAAGCCCCTGCGCCTGTTCTAAAAGTGAGTGTACAATATGGTATTTTTTAGTAATAAAGTAAAGTTCTGCAAGATAAGGAACTAAAAATGTAGAGCGTTCAGAGAGTAACTCTTTGGCTACTGTCAGTTCGGCTTTAGCTTTTTCATACTCTCCTCTGTGCATATAAACTCTGCCCATCAGACTAAAGAGACTTGCGCAGATAGTGTAGGTCTCTTCGAGTTTTTTTCTCTCTTTACGAAGCTGCTGCAGATGTGTAAGTTCTTTATCCTCTGATTCACATTTTTTAATATTTTTAATAATAACATCAAGCTGTGGTATGTAGTACTCT
>Ga0256836_1001117_pt1 | contig 12471 bp, 7 predicted proteins | sample 4561380metaG_FD_185974 | JGI IMG/M metagenome (GOLD analysis project Ga0256836, IMG submission 185974) | Hydrothermal vent microbial communities from Guaymas Basin, Mexico - 4561-380 | ecosystem: Environmental > Aquatic > Marine > Hydrothermal vents | place: Mexico: Guaymas Basin | collected...
GAGATATTGTATATTTTACTAAATATGCACCAGATGAGCTAGAAGTAGTTATAGACGGAGAAAGAAAAAAATTATTGGTTATTAGACATAGTTCTATTTTAGCTAAAGAGAGTAAATAATGTTAAATCACAGACAATATTAATTCAATCACAGACAATTATAATTTAAAAATTATTTGAAAATTTTATCTAGCAATTCTTTGTAAATATCATATGATAAACTTTTGTTATTTACTATTTACATTTTAACTAAAACAAAACCATGGCAAAAATTGTAAAGTATTGAGATGATTCAAGAAGGGCAGTATATGCTGGTATTAAAAAAGTAGCAGATGCTGTTAAGGTTACTATGTGACCTAAGGGTAGAAATGTTATTTTAGAAAGATCTTTTGGGGCACCTGTTGTTACTAATGATGGTGTAACTGTAGCAAAAGAAATTGAACTTGAAGATAAATTTGAAAATATTGGTGCAGAACTTGTAAAAGAAGCAGCTAATAAGACCAATGACGCTGCAGGTGATGGTACTACAACAACAGTTGTTTTAGTAGATGCTATTGCTAGAGAAGGTTTGAAATATGTTAGAGCAGGAGTAAATCCATTTGCTTTAAATAGAGGTTTACATAAAGCAGTTGATGCTATTGTAGAAGAGTTAAAGAAAAAAGCTAAAAAGGTAGAAACTAGAGAAGAAATAAAACAAGTTGCGACAATTTCTGCTCAAGATGAAGAAGTTGGAGAATTAATAGCAGAGATTATGGAAGAAATTGGTAAAGATGGAGTTGTTACTGTAGAAGAGGGTAAATCAATTGGATTGGAAAAGGAAATTGTAAAAGGTATGCAATTTGATCAAGGTTATATTTCTCCATATTTCATTACAGATCCTTCTAGAATGGAAGCAGTTATTGAAAAACCTTATATTATCATAACTGATAAGAAAATTTCTTCTATTAAAGAATTGTTGCCTCTTTTAGAACAAATTGCTGCAACTGGTAAAAAGGATATTGTTATAATTGCTGATGATGTGGAAGGTGAAGCATTGGCGACATTGGTATTAAACAAATTGAGAGGAGTGTTGAATGTATTGGCAGTTAAAGCACCTGGATTTGGTGATAGAAAGAAAGAAATATTAAAAGATATTGCTACTGTAACTGGTGGTCAAGTAATTTCTGAAGAATTAGGATTAAAGTTGGAAAATGCTACATTAGATATGCTTGGTCAAGCTGATAAAGTTATAGCTGATAAAGATAAAACTATAATTGTAGGAGGTAAAGGTTCTGAAGAAGAGATTCAAAAGAGAGCAGAAATGATAAGAACTGAATTAGAAAAGACAACTTCCGATTATGACAGAGAAAAATTACAAGAAAGATTGGCAAGACTTGTAGGTGGAGTAGCTGTTATTAGAGTAGGTGCTGCTACTGAAATGGAATTAAAGAATAAAAAATATAAAATTGAAGATGCTTTAAATGCTACTAGAGCTGCTATCGAAGAAGGTATTGTTCCAGGAGGTGGTACAGCGCTTTTGAAATTACAAAAAGTATTAGATAGTTTAAAAACTGAAGATAAAGATGAACAAATAGGTATAGAAATTGTTAAAAATGCTGTTGAATATCCTGCAAAGCAAATTGCTGACAATGCTGGATATAAAGGTGACTTAGTAGTAGAGAAGGTAAAAGAAAATAATGACTTTGCTTATGGTTTCAATGCAAAGACTGGAGAATATGGCGATTTATTCAAGATGTGAGTAATAGATCCTGCTAAGGTAGTTAGAGTAGCTCTTGAAAATTCTGTATCAGCAGCAGGTATGCTTCTAACAACAGATGCAGTAGTAGCTGATAAACCTGAAAAGAAAGAAGAAAATCCTGCAGCAGGAGCAGGAATGGGCGATATGGGAGGAATGATGTAATTTAAGAAAAGTTAATTTAAAAATATTAGGAGCACCTATTGGTGCTCCTTTTTTTTATTTATGTAAAGAAATTTACAAATTTGACAAATTTTAGTAGAGTAATATAATAGAGATTGAAAAAAATTTTTTAACGGATAAAAAATTTATATGGACAATCTAATAAAAAAGCTTAATTTGTTAATAGATAGTTATAAAAGGCAAAACAAATCTTATACTGAATTTGTAAATGACAATCAAGGTTTAGTAAATGAAGTAGTAGGTAAGTTCTTTGGAGATAATTGGAGGTTAGAGATATATTATAGAAGTTTTAAATATTTTATAAGAATTGGTTTATCAAAAGCTCTTTATTTAATAGATAAAGAAATACAGGGAAAGATAAATAATTTTAACTTAAAAAGAGAAGAAGATGTAAATAAGAATAGTTATTTTGATAAATTTTTTGATAATTTAGAATTTGATTATATTAAAAAATTTATTTCTTCTGATGATATAGATGAAAAAATAATAGATTATTTAGTATTATGAAAAAGTAAGACAGAAATTGCATGACAGTTATGACTTAGTAGAACCGCTATTTATAATAGATTAGATAAAATTAGAAATAAATTAAAGATTTTATATAATAATTTACAATAATTTGATGAAACAAACATTATGGGATAAATTAAAAGACGATATAAACAACCTTCCAAAATGATTACAAAAATTACTTAAAAAATGATTAGAAAAATGAGTTGTTACAGAAGATGAAATTCTTTCTGAAGTTGATAGAATTGATAAACAGATTGAAGCATTGGAAAAATTTTATGATTTAGTAGAAAAATTATCAATAAAAATAGAGACTATAGAAGATATTTTGAGAATAAGAACTAAAAATTCGAAATCTAAATTGTGAGAGATAAAATTATTTGAAAGGAAATATACGGTAAATGAACACCAATATAAAGATTTTATAAAAATGATATTTAAAGAAATTTCTACTATACCTTTGTTAACACCTGAAGAAGAGAAAGAGTTAGCTAGACGTGTGAAACAATGAGATGAATTAGCTAAAAAGAAATTAATAGAGTCAAATTTAAGATTAGTAATTAGTATCGCTAAAAGATTTTTATGATCTAGGCTTTCTTTTCTAGATCTTATCCATGAAGGAGTTATATGACTTGAAAAAGCAGTAGAAAAATTTGATCCAGAAAAAAATTTTAAATTTTCAACATATGCGACATGGTGGATAAAGCAGAGTATAACAAAGGCTATAGCGGATATGACAAGGAATGTTAGGATACCAGTTCATTTAATAGATGAGATAAATGCTTATAATAAAGCTTCTCAACAATTGTTTCAGAAATTGGGAAGAGAACCAACAGCACAAGAGATAGCTCAGGAATTATGATTTCCATTGAAGAAAGTGAAAAAGTTGGAAGAGGTGATATATTGAAATGTATCATTAGATGCAGAAGTATGAGATGATGGTAAAAATAGTCTTAGTGATTTGATAGAAGACAAAAATACAAAAAGGCCTGATGAATATACCCAAAGAAAGTTTTTTATTGAAATTTTAAGAAAGATAATAGAAGAATATTTAGACGAAAGAGAAGCCAAAATAATAAAAATGAGATATGGTATTGATTGACCTAAATATACTTTAGAACAGATTTGAGAAGAATTTTGAATAACTAGAGAAAGAGTTAGACAGATAGAGGCCAAAGTATTACAGAAATTAAGAGAACACGAATGACTATTTAAAATATTAGGTCTAGAAGATGAAGCAGAAAAATTTAGAAAGAAATTAAAAGAATGAAAACTTGAAAAAGTGAAAGGAATTCCTAAAAATAAGTTAAAGAAAATTAAGAGAAAGAGATGAAGGAAAAAAATTTAATTATAAACAAATGTTTTACTTTAAAATTATTGTAATGAGTGGGTATAAATTAATAATGTTATTTCAGTAAAATAATTTTTAATTTTGTTTTTGAAATGTTTTGTTTATAGAATCGATATCGTTTTTATATATTAACTTAATATTAACTTAACTGTAAGAATTAAACGGGTTGTGTACACTTTTAGTGTATAAAAATTAAAATAGGTTTTCAATATTTTTAATAATAAAACATTTTAATCATTTCAAAAGGTGTTTTTCATCTTTACAAATCTCTGTAATTCTAACATTCTATGCTCTGATGATAAAAATCGTTTCTTATTATGCCACATCTTTGTTAATGTCCTTATTATTTTCTTGTTTTAATATCTTTATTTTCTACTTTAGTAAGTCTTATAAATCAATAATATACACAATTTATATCCATGATTAGTAGATTTATGAATAGTAAAAATTTTTTTCTTGCTCTTTTTAAAATTTTGCATATAGTAGGACGAAATATATTAAACTGTTTAGCAAGATGAGATACTTTAGCACCACTACAATATAGTTTTCTATATAGTTCGTTTGGCAGGTTGTTATATTATAAAATTTATTTATTTATATCTATTTTGTTAGTGTAAACAATCCGCCAATTTTCTACATATTATATTAAAAATAATTATCTTGAAATAATAAGGTTTCTTAGTTATGAAAGAGGAAGGATAGATTCAAATAAAAAAGTATTCATATGAACTTTTAAATAATTTAAATGTGTATATTCAGAAATGTGTAGTAGCTGATAAAAATCTAAAAAATTTATTTTTCATCATTTTAAGATACAATGATACTTTAAAACCAATTTTTAGTGTTTTTATTCTACTATTTTGGATATTTTTGTATTCATTTTTGATTAAAATTAAAGATTTGACATTTCTGAATATTTAGATAAACTTGATAGAACCTTGTATGAGGTGAAGAGTAGAGTGAAATGGAAAAGAATAATGTTAGTTTTAAAATTTTAATATAATTTAATAATGTCTGATCTAGAATATATATGAGAATATAAAGATGGATTTATAAAAGTTAAGAGGTGAAAAAAATATAATTTTGTTGACGAGGGAGGTGTGTTATTATCTAAATATCGATTTGATGAAGTAGAAGATTTCAAAGAATGATATGCAAAGGTAAAGAAAGATGGTATGTGGAATTTAATAGATAGGTGATGAAAAATAGTATTTAAAAATTGGTATGATGAAATTGGAGAATTTGATAATTGATATGTTCGTGTAAAGAAATGAGGAAAACGGTATTTGATAAATATGGATTGATACGATCCAAACTGATATGATGTTGATTGATATGATAGGAGATGATTTGATAGAAACTGAATACATAGAGATACCTGAACGCCATATGATCCAGACTGATATGATGTTAACTGATATGATAAAGATTGATATGATAGGGATTGATATGATAAAAATTGATATGATAGAGACTGATACGATAGAGATTGATATGATAGAAGATGATTTAACAGAAACTGAATACATAGAGATACTTGAACAAAATACGATCCAAACTGATATGATGTTGATTGATATGATAGGAGATGATTTGATAGAAATTGAATACATAGAGATACTTGAACGCCATATGATTCAGACTGATATGATGTTAACTGATATGACAAAGATTGATATACTAAAATTGATAATGAAGTTTATAAAAATTTTAAAAATAGGAATTTTAGTTATGTGTTGAAAAAATTAAATTATTTGTCTTCTAAATGAATCAATAGAATATTAAATGAAACTTTTTTTCTATTTACTAAAAAAGAAATTGATAGTAAGGTTATTAAATCTATTTTGAAAGAAATTTCTTTATCTAAATTTAAACAATTTTTAGAAAATCAATGAATAGATATATCAAGATTAGATAATGAAAAATTACAAGTTATTAAAGATTTTTCTAAATATAAATTAGTAAAAGCAAGAGCAGGAACTTGAAAGACAACTTTGTTAACTTATTATATTCAATTTTTAGTGAAGGTTTTGTGAGTAAATGAAGATGAAATTTTGGCGTTTTCTTTTAATAGAAGTGCTGCTAAACAATTGATGAAGAGGGTTCAGAATTCTTGAATAGATAATTTTATTTCTTCCTTAACATTTCATGCTTTTGCTGTGAGAGTAATAAATTCGGTGTTAGGACATAAATATGATATTTTGTTTGATGAAGATAGAAATGATCCAAAGAGTATGTTGTTATCTCAATTTGTTCAAAAATTGATAGAGAATTTATTTATTAAAGATGAATATCTGTTACAAATTTATGATATTATTAAAGAAAATTTTGATTTTTGAGATTTTTTAAGTAATGATTTAAAAGAGGAATATAAGGATATTCGTAATAGTAATTATGATACTTTAGAATGAATAACCGTTGACAATAAGTTAGAAAAATGGATTATGGATTTTTTCTTTGAATATGGATTAGAGAAATGAAGCGATTATTTTTATAATCGTGTAGTTTGAAATATTCCTAATACTAATTTTAAAAAGAAATTAAGAGCTAATTTTTTATTAAATTGAATTATTGTTAAAAAAGCAGATGACGATTTCTTACTTTGAGAACAGAATATTAATAAACAAAAGAATGGGAAATTAGCTATTTTTATAGACGTTGATAATAACTATAAAGATACAATATCCTATTTTAAAAGAGTGAAAAGGTATGATGAATTCATTATAATAAATAGTAAAGAGTTTAGAGATAGAGAAAATTTTGAAAATTGGTTTAAAGAAGAATTAAAGAAATATTGATTATACCTAGAAAAATTATCAGAACATCAGATTTTATTAAAGTTTAAAACTAAAAGAGACTTTATTATAGAAAAATTTACTAAAATGATCGTATCTTTTATTTCGAAGTTAAAGCAAAATGAAGAAACAATCGAATCTCTTAAAAAAAAGCTAGAGCAATTATCTTATAAGTTTTGAGAAAAAAGAATAAAGAAAATAGATTTATTTTTGGAGCTAGCATGAACGATTTATGATGAATATGAAAGAAGAAAAAAGAAAGAGAATAAGAAAGATTTTTATGATATTCTTTCTGAAGCAATTAAAATTATTGATAAAAAAAATTGAGAAGTATATTTTACTATTACCGATGGATATAAAAAAAGAAAGGTTTATTTAAAGAAAATAAGATATTTACTGATTGATGAATATCAAGATTTTAATTTATTATTTCACAAATTAGTTAATATTATAAGAAAATATAATCCTGATGTTAGTATTTTGGCAGTATGAGATGATTGGCAACTTATAAATTCTTTTATGTGATCGAATATAAAATTTATAAATAATTTTAGAAATTTTTATAAATGAGCAAAAGAATTTTATTTGCAAACTACTTATAGATTGCCTGAAAGAATTGTAGATTTATCAAATAGTATAATGAGTTGAAGATGACCCTGAGCTGAATATTATTATAAAAATCCTAAATGAGAAATAATATGAATTGATTTTATGCAAAATGTTTTTGAATATAAAAAATGATTTATAATTGATGATGAAAATGCTTTAAAGTTAATAAGGATATTTTTTGAAAATTTTGATGAAAATATAGTATTAGAAAAAAAATATAATCAGGAAAAAAAAGGATATAAGGTATTAGTTAGTTATAGATATTATGATAAAGATACAGGTCAGTATAGGGAGAGGACGATTAATTTAGAAGATTATTTTAATGTTTTATATCCTTTGTGGCATTTGGCTAAGATTGTCAGAAATGAGGGAGATAATAAAAAAATATTTGTTATTACTAGAACAAATGAATTTGAAAATATAAGTATTAATTTATTGAAACAGATTTTAGTAGAATACGTTCATTTAATATATTGATTTAAAAGGAATAAACTGGAAAAGCAAATTAACTTTCTTACAGCACATAGTGTCAAGTGATTAGAAGCAGAAGTTGTAATTCTGCTTGATCCTGTCAGATTTCCTTTATTACATAAAGATAATTTTATTGAATTGTTGTTTGATAGAACAGTTGAGGATTTACTTGAAGAGGAAAGAAGGTTATTTTATGTGGCTGTAACAAGAACTTTAGATAAATTGTATTACTTTTATGATGGATATTCGAATATTGAAGATATCTATAGTTATTTTAGGTTTTTGAAACAGTATAATACTTTAGATGAGTGAGAAGAAGAATATTTTAGTTCTAAAGAATATTTTGATGAGGAAGAATTGATTTTTTAGATTTTTAAATACTTTAAAATGAATAGATTTCCATTGGAAATAAAGGATAATAATGTTATGATACAAATAATAAATGCACCATTAGATAAAAATTTAGTAGTTGTTTGACATCCTTGAACCTGAAAAACTGTAGCTGCTGTTCATAGATTTGTTAGATTATATAAAGAAGGTAAGAAAGTATTGTTTTTATGTTATAATAATCTTTTAAGACAATGGATTTTAAAAGTTCTTTTAAATGAATTTAAGTTGTCGGAGTATATTAAAAACAATGTAAGAACACTTGATAGTTTTTTTGGAAAAATTCAAAGGAAATATTATTCTGATGAAAGAGAACCTAAATATGTGAATAAAATGTCTTTGGAAGAAATTAACAATTTAATTGATTATTATAAGACTATTGAACAATATGATGCTATTATTATTGATGAATGACAAGATTTTAGTTTAGAAATTTTAGAAAATTTAGAAAAATTAACTAATCATATAAGCATTTTTATGGATAAATTACAAATTATAAATGTATTTTTATGACATACTTCAATTGATTATGAATTTTTAGAAGAACAAAAGGATTATCGTTTATTATTTTTATATAAGAATTATAGAACTCCACGCAATATTTATGAAACTGCTTTTTCTTGGTTTGTTTCTGAAAATGAAGATTTAATGTATACTGAAAGTATTATATCAACAGAGTGAAAACTAGATAGAGTGAAGGATATAAATATTAAAGAAATTGTAGATGATATAGTAAAGTTTTGGGAAACAAATAAATGAAGTTTATGAGTTTTTTTGAATAAAATTGTAAATGTAGAAAATTTATATTCTATTATGTCCGAACGCTTAGGGAAAAGTAATGTGCGTATGTATACATCTAGAGATAAAGAGGAAGATATTGATTTTCATAATAAAATTATAATAACAACTTTTAAATCGGCAAAATGATTAGAATTCGATAATGTAATTGTTCTAATTACTCCTGAAGATAGAGGTTTAGAAAATATTAATAAACAATTATTTGTTTTATCTACTAGAACAAGAAATAATATAAAATTTTATTTTTTAAATGATAATCAGTTGTAAATGTATAAAGATGTCTTACAGATAATTAAGTGAGTTCCTAAAGATGATAAACAGGAAATAATTTTGTATTTAGAAAAACATATAAATGAGTTAAAAAAAATAAAAGATCTTAGCTATATAGAAAAACAGGAAATTTATAAGTTATTTGAGGATTTAATTTTAGAATTAAGAACAAAATTTTTCCCTTTTAAAAGAATATCTGAAATAGAGCCAGTATTTCAGCATTTAATAAATTTACATATTGATTTACTTGTTGATTTAAAGAAACAATGAATAGAAAATTATTTTGATATGTTTAAATGAACTTGAGAGTATTGGATTTTGAAAGCTTTATCAACATTTAGATTTGCTGATAATATAAATAGATTATCTGATTTTTTGTTAAATAGATCTTCTAAAGTTTTTAACTATTTGTATAATGCATATCAACTGGAAAAAGATGATGAGTTAGTTTTTAAAATATTTAAACAGTTTATTTCAAGATTATTTTCTACACCTGAATATGTATCTGAACAGTCAAGAAAACAAGTAATTCAAAATTTGGTAAAAGATGATAATTTCAAATTTTTTTATGAAATAGAAAAATATAAAAAATATATAGAAAGGAACATCTTTGATGAAGAATTGGATTTAAAAGAATTAAAACAAGAGATAGGAAGAGAAAAGATAGATTTGTCTGATTTTAGAATATGATTAATTTTTTGAAGTAGAAAATCTGTTAAAGCATTTAAAAATTATAAAAAAAAACAGAAAGCTTTAGATTTCATTAGAGAGTTATGATTAAAAGATTTTGATACTAATTTTGAAATTTTAGAAACGGATTTTAAAAAACAGAAAAATTTAAATGTAAATGTTATAAAAAATAGATTGTTTGGAATATGAGATAAGTTGGATATTATTTTGTGTTTTGAGTTAGATCACAAAACAAATTTTTATGATAATTTATTGAATGATCAAGACATTGGTTGGAGAATTATTTTAAATACCAAAGAAGTTACAGGTTCTAATCAGTCTGGACAGCATTTTTCAATTGAGAAGTTTAAAAAGATGCTTAAGAAAGGAATTGATAACTATCTCACAAATACATCTTGAGATTTAAATTTATCTGATATTTGAAAAAAAGCGACAAATAATGATATAGATTTTGATATAAATTGGAGAGAAAAACATAGAATTTTTTCAAAAAATTTTGAATGATATTTTATAGATTACTATACTGATGAAAAAGGGAAATATACTCCATTAGGAAAGTTAGTGCATGATATTAAGTATACTGATTTATCAGAAGAACAGATAAATTTAAAAATAAAAGAAATTTTGAAATATATACCAGATATAAAAAAGCTTTTTTGAAAAGTTGATTTAATAATACCTGTACCATTCTCGATAGATAGAAAAGTTCAGCCTGTTTATGTATTATCAAAAAAAATATCAAAAAAATTTAATATTCCTGTTTATGATAATGTTTTAATAAAATGAAAGCAAACTAAACCATTAAAAGATTTAACTAAGAATGAAAGGATAGAAGAAATTAGTTGAGCATTTATTATAGAAAATAAAAATTTACTTAATTGAAAGGATATACTTATATTTGATGATATTTATGATTCTTGAATAACAATAAATGAAATTTGTAATGTTTTAAGAGAAAAAGCTAATATAAATAAAATTTATGTATTGACTTTAACTAAAACAAGAAAAGAATGTGCTTTATCTTATAAAGTTTAGAAATGAAGGTATTTATTAGTTGATCTAGAAGTATAAAAAAATTAAATAATTTGGTTTGAAAAAAAATTGATGAATATATAAATAAAAGTAGTATTTTTTTGATTTGAGATGCTATTTGAGTTGATGAGTTAGTTCAGAGGTATTTAGTTAAAAAATGATATTTTAATGTAGAAATTTATACTGCAGAAATTAAACCGAGAATTTTAGAATCTGAAAAATTTAAAGTTATTAATTTTTATATAGAAAATAAAAAGTGAAGACAGAAGCAAAAAATTAAAGATATAAAAATGACTGAATTGGCGGATGTTTTGTTGGTAATTTGGGATTGAGAAAGTAGATGAAGTTATGAAAATATTTTAAGATGATTAAAATTATGAAAGAAAGTAGAAGTATTTTTTAATGGAAAATTTTTAGAAAATGTTTTTTATGAGCAGATAAAAGAAATTTTTTATGAAAATCATAAGTTTTCTATATCAGAGTATATAAAGGAGTTTAAAATAAAGTTAACAACAAAGGAGATAAGAAAGTTATTAGAAGATTATTATATACTTAAATGAGATAAGATATTAATCAAGGAATGAGTAGTAATTGAAAAAAATAGATATTGAAAGTCAGTTTTTAGATTTGACAAAAAGATATTGGATGAGGTATGTAAAAGTAAGTTGTATCAATATAATCAGAATAGTTTTTTAGGTATGTAAAAAATTTTAAAAAAATACTGATTTAGAGTCCAAAAATCAGTTTTTGAATGTGATATCGAAAGTGAAACAAAGTATAAAAAATTGTTGAAAGAAATTGAAAGATGTTTAGAAGTTTGTAGTAAAGATGATACTAAACAAGATTTAGATTCTACTGAAACAGTAAGGTTTTATGTTTTAAGAGATAGGCAAAAAGTAAATATTGAAGTATTATGAGAAGGTTTACCAGTTAGTGAAAATCCGCCATTTGTGATATTATAAATTTTTTGAATTTTTATGAATTCGCGAGTTAGATATGAACAAGGGTTTTGTTAAATTTATATGGAAACATTGTTATGATTTTTCTAATAGAGATGAGTTTCGCGAAAAATGCTCTTGAAATGTAGATAAAATTGTATATTATAATAGGTGCTCTCGAGATAAAACGCCTTTATAGGCGTATCGAAACCTACTGGCACAATATAAGGCAATACTTTGAAAAATGTTTGAGACCTCGAGATAAAACGCCTTTATAGGCGTATCGAAACTTGTAGATCTTCTAGATCTCTTGCCCGGATCACTTCTTCTTTGACTTGAGATAAAACGCCTTTATAGGCGTATCGAAACTGCTATTATGGAGGAGAAGAGGGGAGAAGCGAGTATCGGGCTCGAGATAAAACGCCTTTATAGGCGTATCGAAACTCATCACCTAGTTCATCATAACTTCCAAAATTTTTTATCTCGAGATAAAACGCCTTTATAGGCGTATCATTTTAGAAGAGATGTAGAGTGTAAGGTAGAAAGGAAAAAGAAAAATTGTTGTTATTAAAATTTTAAAGAATATACTTTTAAATTTTAAAACACCTTTTAAAGGTGTGTTTTTTTTGTTTACAAAAAAGAAAATTTGAATAGAGTAATATAGTAGAATAAACTTTTATTTTTTAATTTAAGAAAATATGTC
>Ga0256836_1001118_pt1 | contig 12458 bp, 10 predicted proteins | sample 4561380metaG_FD_185974 | JGI IMG/M metagenome (GOLD analysis project Ga0256836, IMG submission 185974) | Hydrothermal vent microbial communities from Guaymas Basin, Mexico - 4561-380 | ecosystem: Environmental > Aquatic > Marine > Hydrothermal vents | place: Mexico: Guaymas Basin | collected...
CTTTATTTCCTTCAAAGATATTTTTCAATGTATCTAAGAATAAGCTTTTTCCAAATCTTCTTGGTCTTGATAGAAAAGAATACTTATAGTTTTGAATAACCTCTAAGGCTAAATCTGTTTTATCTATGTATATATAATCATTTACTATTATCTCTTTGAATGTTTGGATGCCTATTGGTAGTTTTTTCATAAAAACCCCTTATATAAAGTTAGGAGCATCATTTGCAAAAAGTATAATATCACCCTCTTGAGTATGGCTCATCAATATACTTGTTAATGCTGATTTATCTTCTAAAAGTATCTTACTAACAACATCTAAATTCTCATCAAAAAGTTTTGCATTTAGTTTTCCTGTTATGATAGCTATATCAAAAGTATCGTTTATTGCATCTATTAATTTTAAATTTAACTCTTTTGAACTCTCAACTAAACCAGGGGTTACTATAACTTTTCTACCTTTATGAAGTGAACAAAGTCTGATGCCCTCTAACATACCATCTATATTGCCGTTATACCCATCATCTAGTATGATTTTTCCACCAGCTCTTATAAGTTCTAGTCTATGCTCTATCGGACTTAAATTATCAACAAGTCTTACTATCTCATCATCTTCAAACATAAAAAGTTTTGCTATCTTTATGGCTACTTCTATATTCATAGTTTGAAATGCACCTAGTATATCAGTATGAAGTTTCATACCATCTAATTCAAAATCTGTCCCATCAAGTGTAGCTACTACATTCTTAACACCATCTCCAAAAAATGTAACTTTTTCATGTGGCTCATTTGTTACAGATGTATGAATGTAAGCATTTTGAAGTCTAGGGGATTGCATAATCTCTAGTTTTGTAGCTATGATATTTTCTAAACTTTTAAAGTACTCTATATGAGCTAAACCAACTTTACCAACTACAACCGTTTGAGGCTCTATAAAAGTTGTTATCTCATATATATCTCCACTCTCTCTTGCCCCTGCTTCACAGATATATATCTCAGTATCTTCTGGTAAAGAGTTGTTTATATCTCCAACGATACCACCTATAGTATTTACACTTCTAGGTGTTGCATAAACTTTATACTTTTTACTTAGCATCTGAGCTACAAAGTTTTTTATACTTGTTTTTCCATAGCTTCCAGTTATAGCTATGATTTGTAAGTTTTTCATACTCTCTAGTTTTTGTTTTGCTTGTTTTTTATACACCATAAACAGATACTTCTCTATCATATAACTACCTATATATGCAACTGCTAGAGGCATAAAAACACCGTAAGTTATACAACTACCTTTTAAAGTACAAAGTAGATCTTGAAAAAGAACTAAAGAGATAAGAAGTATAAAAAACCTTTTAACTCTCCAAGTAAGAACTAACTTTTTATCTAGTTTTTTATTCCATATAAACAATGCTGGTAAAACACCAAAATAAAAAAAGATTATAAAAAACTTATCTGTTGTATGATAAGCAACAAATGGTATGATGAAGTATATAAGATGCCACATAGGTTTATGATGTTTTAAAACTACACGAGATATCTTATAGTCATACCATTGCAAGTTGGTTATAAGATACCAACCCAAAGAGACAACAAACAACACATTTGTAACAAACTTTATAAGTAATTCATATTCTTGCATCTATCTAACCAACCTTGTTAATATTTAGAGTATCTGAAAAACTCTCTTGTATCTTTTTTGATATATCTTTTTCATGATTCATAAAAAAGTAATGGTCTCCATCATAAACTTCTAAAGTTGAATCTTCTATAAGAGAGTTTATCTTTTTAGCTGAACTAAGAGGTGTAGCTGTATCATCTTTTCCCCAAAGTAAAAGTGCTTTTGAGTCAAACTCTTTAAATTCTTGTGAAAAATCTTCATCTACAACATTTTTAAAAGTCTGATACATAACTTCACTTAACTCCTTTGCATCAGAAGCTACAAATTTACTTCTTAAACTTGAAAATCCCAACACCTTTAAAAATTTAAACAATGCTATTTTTAGTTTAACTTTAAAACTTTTAGGAACAACTATACCAGCACTTGAGATTAAAACAAGTAGCTTAGGTTTAAGTAAAGTAGCAACTTTTCCACCAAAAGAGTGTCCTATGATTATATCTTTAGAAGATTTTAACTCTATCAGTAAAAGTCTTATTATCTCTGCATAATCCTCAGTAGTTAAAGCAACATTACAACTACTGTTTCCAAACCCTGGTAAATCTATATATATATGACGAAATCCACCCATTTGAAGATGAAAATATCTCTGCATCAAACTTTTAGAACTACCCCAACCATGAAGTATAATAACATCAACCTTTTCTTCAGGATTAACTATCTCATAGCTAACTTCAAAAGTATGTTTGTTATATACTATGGATTTTACAGCCATTACTTACCTTTTGCTTTAGATATAGAATGTATATATTGATAATCGGCTTTTATCCTTTTAGAATGTGGCAAAGATGCACTAAGCTCTTCTATAGAAGATGCAAAATCTTCAAAAAGATAGTTAGCCATTGAACCAGGGATTGGGTTTATCTCATTTAGATATACCTCATCATCTATCACAAAAAAATCACATCGTATAAGAGAACCCTCAAAAAGACCTGTATAGATTTGAGTAAATCTTAGCTTTAGTTTGTTTACAAGAACTTCATCTATATCTGCTTTTAAAACCTGCTCACTTCTTGAAAAATCCATATATTTTTTATCAAAATCTAAAAACTCCTCTTTTTGAGGCTCTTCAACTATGGAAAATTTCATCTCACCATTTGCCATATATCCAGCTAAGTTATACTCTTTTACACCCTCTATAAATGGCTCAACTATAACACTGTCATCATATTCAAAAGCAGTATCTAGTGCATAGTCTAATTCTGATTCATTTTTAACTATACTAACACCTATCGAACTACCCAAACAAGATGGTTTAATGATGATAGGAAATGACATTTTTATATTTGTATGCTCATTACGACTCAATACTTCATAATCTAGTGATTTTACATTTTTAGCATTACAAAGGTACTTTGTATATCTTTTATCATAAGAAAACACACTAGCATCAACTCTTGGACCTATGTATTTTATAGAAAAAAAATCAAGCAAAGATGCAACTGTTCCATCCTCACCATCTGCTCCATGAATAAGGTTTAGTACAGTATCTTTATACTCTTTAGATGAAAACATAGTTTTTTGAACAAATCCACCACTAGTTAAACTTAGTTGTGGCTTTTTCTTATAATCTCCACTAGAAAAAAGTTTCGCTTTCATAGAATCAGAGTCTATCAAGTAAAAGATATGTTCAGCATCTAAAAATATAAAATTAAGCTCAAAACTACTTAACTTCTCTTTTAATGTTATAGCACTAACTATACTGATAGCATGTTCAAAACTAGCCCCACCAAATAATATACTTAATCTCAATTTTGTTCCTTAATAAATAATTCTTTATACTTCTCTTCATCAAATCCAACTATTGTTTTTCCATCAAACTCAACTATGGGTCTTTTAAAAAGCATATTTTCTTGACAAAGCCACTCTCTTTTACCCTCATCATCAAGGTTTAAATCTTTTAGCTTTAAATCTCTGTATTTTTTACCACGGTTGTTAAAAAGTAAACTTATCTCGATATCTTTTAACCATTTATCAACTTTTTCACAACCAACTGTTGTTTTTTTAAAGTCTATAAACTCAACTTCTATCTCATTATCTTTAAAAAACCCTCTTGCAGTTCTAACAGTTGAGCAAGTTGGTATCCCATATACTTTTATCATTGTATTTCCTAAATCGTTTGTAAAAATTTTAAAGCTTCTTTTACAAGTGAAGCAGTATCTGTACCACTACAAGCACTTAATGCTTTTGAAATCTTGTCTTTTTTAAATCCTAAAGACTCCAATGCTTCTGTTGCTTGTGAGTATGAAATATCTACTTTTTTATCTCCACTTGATATAAGTATCTCCTCATCAAAACCAGCTAACTCTACAAGTATGCGACCAGCACTCTTTGGACCAATCCCTGGTACTTTTTTGATGCCATTCATATCTTTGTTGGTTATGATGGTTGCAAACTGTGATGGTGTATAAGTTGAACATATCGCCATGGCAACCTTTGGACCAACCCCATTTATCTTTATAAGTCTAGCAAACATCTTTTTTTCAGACATATCTATAAAACCAAAAAGAAGTTGAGCATCTTCACGGATGATATGAGTTGTAAAAAGATTTACCTCTGCATTACTAAGTGCTGAGAATGTTTGTAAAGATATAAAAACCTCATAAACTACACCATTTACATCAATATGCACAAAACTTGGTTCTTTGTACTCTACTTTACCTTTTAATCCAACTATCATACTATTCTTCTTTCATAGGTTGTATCGTAATCTCACCATCTTCATCTTTTACAAGTCCAAATATCATATCTTTTGAACCAGCAGGTGGATTGAACTTTAAAAGCTGTGGAGGGTCAAGAAGTTGAAATCTTATCTCATTGTGACCGTACCACTTATCTCTGTTTATAATCCTAGCATCAAATATACCATCTTGAAGAAAAGCTGTCTTTTTATTATAAAGCTCTATCTCATTAGCTTTCATTTTTTCCTCTTCTCTTACAACTTCTAAATGTTCTTCAATACTTTTAAAATGCTTATATTTTTTAACAAAAGAAGCTGGCATCTTTACACCATTTTTCTTATAATTTACCAATCTTTTTGTTATATCTTTATAAGCATTTTTATTACTTTTTACTAAAATTTCATATTTTTGTAACTCTTTTTGTAATTCTCTATGCTTTAACCTTAACTCTTTTATTTTTTCTTTATTTTCAGTTAAAGCATTTTTTGCATTATCATTTACAAGTGGATCTATTGTAAAAAAATTTTCACCACCATGGAGTTTTTGAATCTCTATAAGTTTAGTAGCTGTAACTTTAACATAAGAAGCACAAAGTTCTATAAAAACCTCATCACCTTCTATAACTCCACCAATGGCCTGTTTTATATCTAAATTTGAACCATGAACATAACCATGTTCCAATCTCGTAATTTTTATATTTTTACCTCGAGCCTCACCTTTATGTATATTTATATCTAATTCTTCAGCTTCAACCTTTGCTGTTTTATGAGTTTGCCCACCAACACTTGCTTTTAAAGCTGTTACTTTTGAACTAGAACCAACATTACCTTCTATAACAATTTCACCAACTTCAACAACCATACCCGTACCTATGGCATCTTTAATTGCATCTGTTTCTTTTACAACTATATTTACCTCAGAATCAACACCAGAATCTATAGAGCCTGTAGTCTTAAAGGATATTTCACCTATATCTATATCTGTTTTTATATGATATGTATTGTTTTCAAAGGCTATATAACCATTTTCCTTAGCTATATACTGTGTACTTTCCTCATCATCTATAACTTCTATAGAATCACTAACAGAAAATTTTGGCTTATTTTTAACATCTGGTTCTTTCGGTGCTAAATATTCACCTTTACAATTTCTACCAGGTTTACCCTTTTTAGGTTTTATATATTCTATAAGTAATTCACCATTTTCTACACCTTGTATAAAACCACGTTTAGAATAATCAACCTTTTGAAATTCATTCACTTCCTCTTTTTTATCATAATGTAATATAAGTTTATCATCTATGGTTGGTGTTGGTTCTAAGCTTTCACATATAAGGATAAGTTCATTTTTTGAAAATTCAACTGTCTCTTCAACTCTAACACGAGCAGTTATCTTTGATACAGACCTTTTAACCATATCATCAAATATATCTATAAGTATCCCTGCTTTTGCTTTTGCCTTATTTATCATAAGCAAGAACTCTTTTTCAAAAGATGGTGTATATGTTATCTTTGAACCAGCTTTGATACTTAGGTAAATCTTACATTTTGAAGCTTTAGCTCCAATAGCTATAGATAAATCTTTGTATTTATCCTTTTTATCTTTAGAAAATATCTCTATTTCATACATCTGTTCTATTTGAAAATCTGGATTTAATAATTCCGATTCTTCATCTAGTTGAGCAAGTGATTCTGGGTCTCTCTCTTCCCATTCACCCTCACCTTCACCCTTTACATTAAATCTGGTTAATGTTTGAACTTCTAAGATATTAAAGTCTAATGTATCAGACCTTACATCATATGACTTTGCTATCTTCATTAGTTCGGTTGATATACTTTTAGTTCTTACAACTATTGGTCTTATTTTTTTTGATGTTTCTGTTACCTTTTTTTTAGAGCCAAATAAAGCCATTGAACTACCTTAGTTTAAGTAAAGTATATTAAAATTAATTATCTAATAATATTTTATATTATAATTTACTTATGAATTATTACATTTTAATCAAATTTTTGTTAAAATACGATAAAAACTAAAAAGACCTTTATGTTTAAAGCCATTTTCACCAATAGTTTTGGGATACTTATCTCAAGAATTTTTGGATTTATTAGAGATTTGTTAACAGCTTCTGTACTTGGTGCTGGTGTATATAGTGATATATTTTTTATAGCATTTAAACTTCCAAACCTTTTTCGTCGCATCTTTGCTGAGGGTGCTTTTACTCAAGTTTTTATCCCTGCTTTTGTAAGATCTGCTAAAAAAAGTGTATTTTCAGTACATATATTTTTACTTTTCTTAAGCATCATACTTACATTGACTTTGATTGTAAATATAGCACCTGCATTGGCAACTAAGACTATAGCTGTTGGTTTTAGTGATGAAACTATCTCTATAGCTTCTACTTTTGTGGCTATAAACTTCTGGTATCTACCATTAATCTTTAGTGTTACATTTTTAAGTACATTACTTCAGTATAAACACCATTTTACTACAACTGCATTTTCAACTGCACTTTTAAATATATCACTTATAAGTGCTTTATTATTAGCCCAAAATAAAACTGATGAAGAGATAGTTTATTATCTATCATTTGGTGTTGTAGTTGGTGGTATATTGCAACTTATAAGCCATATTGTAGCTATAAAAAAACTTGGACTTTGTAAAACACTTTATGGTGGATTTAAGTACCTAAAAATCAAATCAAATCTTATAAAAGAAGATACTAAAAAGTTTAAAAAACAATTTTTTCCAGCAATGTGGGGAAATTCAACAGCTCAAATAAGTGCCTTTTTAGACACTTTTTTAGCTTCATTTTTAGTAACTGGTTCTATCTCTTACCTTTACTATGCAAACCGTATCTTTCAACTACCTCTTGCACTATTTGCTATAGCTACTTCAGTAGCACTATTTCCTAAAGTAGCTAGATATCTAAAAAATTCTGATGAAACTAAAGCAAAACTATATCTAGCAAAAGCATTTTGGTTTTTGTTATTTTTACTAGGTGCTAGTAGCATTGGTGGAACTATATTATCTCAAGAGATAACTTGGTTACTCTTTCAAAGGGGTGCATTTACATATGAAGATACATTAAATACCTCTCTTATCTTAAAAATGTATCTAATAGGGCTTATACCATATGGTCTTTCAAAGCTTTTTTTGCTATGGTTATATGCAAAAGAGATGCAGATGGTAGCTGCTAAAATAGCTACATATTCATTAGTTACATATCTGATATTTGCTTTAACACTTATCTCCACTTTTGGGGTTGCTGGGATTGCATTTGCTTCTACTATGAGTGGATTTGTAAACTTTGCTTTTGTTATAAAAAACTTTGGGCTAGACAACTTCAAAGATATATTAAAAGATAAAAAAAGTATATACTTTATAGTTAGTATGATAGTTTTTGTTTTTATTTTATTTGCATTTAAGAATATTATAGATCCATATATCTTTAGTTAAAAAATTTTAATAAAATATTAAAGGAAAAAAATGAAAATATTTGATTCAGTAAAAAAAGAAAAAGTTGTATTTAAACCACTTGAAGAGGGAAAAGTTTCCCTTTATGTATGTGGTCCAACTGTTTATGATGATGCACACTTAGGTCATGCAAAATCAGCCTTGGTTTTTGACCTCTTAACCCGTGTACTTACGGCTAATGGTTATGAAGTAACTTATGCAAGAAATATAACAGATATAGATGATAAAATTATCAAAAAAGCAAAAAAACAAAACAAAACTATCAAAGAGATAACAGATTTTTATACAGAAGCTTTTCACAAAGAGATGAATGCTATCGGTGTATCTCGTCCAGATATAGAACCAAAAGCTACTGAGAGTTTAGATGCTATGTATGAGCTTATACAAAAACTTTTAGATAATGGCTATGCTTACCAAACAGATGATGGTGATGTTTACTTCGATACTGCAAAAGATAATGATTATCTAAGCTTATCTAAAAGGGTTCAAGATGAAGATGATAAGCAAGAAAGAGTTGAGAGTTCATCAAAAAAGAAAAATCAAGCCGACTTTGCACTATGGAAAAGTGTAAAAGATGACAGCATCACATTTAACAGCCCTTTTGGTGCTGGTCGCCCTGGATGGCATTTAGAATGTTCAGCTATGATAGAAAAACACTTAGCAAAACCAAACTTAGAAGCGAGTATAGATATACATGGGGGTGGAGCAGACCTACTTTTTCCACACCACGAAAACGAATCAGCACAAACAAGATGCTCAACAAACCATAAATTAGCTTCATACTGGATGCACAATGGTTTTGTAAATATAGATGGTGAAAAGATGAGTAAATCTTTAGGTAACAGTTTCTTTTTAAAAGATGCATTAAAAGAGTATGATGGTGAAGTTTTAAGATTTTACCTTTTAAGTACACATTATAGAAGTAATTTTAATTTTAATACAGAAGATTTAGCATCATCAAAAAAACGACTTGACAAGCTTTATAGACTTAAAAAAAGACTATTTGGTATGACTATACAAAATGCACATACTGGCTTTCAAGAAAAACTACTAGATGCTCTTAGTGATGACTTAAATATCTCTCAAGCACTTTCACTTATAGATGAGATGGTATCATCAGCAAATGAAACACTAGATACTGCTGGAAAACATAAAGCTTTAAAAAAAGAAACTCTTTCTAACTTAGCTTATATAGAGATAATTTTAGGTTTTGGTATTAAAAATCCGTTTGAATACTTTCAATTTGGCATAGATGAAGATACAAAAAATACTATAAATAAACTTATAGAAAAAAGGGATGAAGCTAAAAAAGCTAAAGACTTTGAATTGTCAGATAAACTAAGAGATGAGATTTTAGAATTTGGGGTAAACCTAATGGATACTCCATCAGGTACTTTTTGGGAAAAGATATAACAAAGTTTATACTAATTCTTTTCAGAATTAGTATAAAAAATATTATTCATTAGATTCTTTATTAATCTCTACAAAATTAACATCAACTAAGTGATGTTGAAGGCCTAACTCTTCTGGTGTACAACCAAGAGCAAGTCCCACCATCTGTTGCATATGTAAAACTGGAAGTTCAACTTCACGACCTATCGCTTCACTTGCATGATTTGCTTGAGTGTCTAGTTTTAGATGACAAAGTGGACATGGTGTTACCATCATATCTGCATTTCCATCCATAGCACCAGCTATAGCTTTACCTGTCAATATAGAAGCAGTTTTAGGAGCTTGAAGTTCAACATGGAAACCACAACATTTAGTTTTTTCTGCATAGTCCACATTATGACCACCACAAGCTATGATAAGATCATCTAAAGAAGTTGGTTTGTATGGATTTTCTTTTGTTTTATGAGTTTTATTTTGTAACTCACTTGGACGGATATTATGACAACCATAATAAGGTGCGATATTGAACTCGCTTAGAGGTTTAACAACCATCTCTTTAATCTTATCTAATCCAAAGTCATCTATGATAGCATATAAAAAGTGAGTTATCTCAGAAGTACCTTTATACTCTAATCCAACCTCTGCAAGTTTCTCATTTACTTTTGCTTTTAAATCTGGATTTTCATCTAAACGATGCTTAGTCATAGCTGTATTTAGGTTACAAGTATTACATATAGTAACCATAGTAAGACCATGCTTTTCAGCATAAGCTATATTTCTAGCATTTAAAACTAAAGATAAAAAATCATCAAAATCTTGTAAATGAGAAGCTCCACAACAAGAAGCCTCTGTAAGTTCAACAAGTTCTATTCCAAGTTTATCTGCAACTGCCATAGTTGACATAAGTTGTTCAGGTGTACTTTGTTTAGCAGTACAACCTGTAAAAAGTGCGTATTTCATTATCTTTCTCCTTTTCCAAAAGAGTGAATCTCTTGAAAAATTCCTCTCACTAAAGCTTCGCCTATCGGCGAGATTATATTTTCCATTACTTAACTCCTAGAACTTTGCAGTTTGTGATGATTTGATAAGTTTTTGAATCTCATCAAGATTATCTGATGTAGGTATAGCCCACGGCATAGCAATCTTACCTTTTTTGAACATTTTAAATGCAACAGGTATATGTTTAACGATAGCAGGTCCTTCAGAATAAAGAACTAAACCACCCTCATCTAAAACACCTCTTTTTTCGATAGAGTGTAAGAAACCAACAGCATGGCGAGTAGCAACATTTGAAGTAGCAACACCCTCTTTAAACAACATCTGATGAAGTTTAGTTATCTTTTCTATTGGATTTACATCTTTTGGACAAACCTCTTGACACTCATAACATTTTACACAATCCCAAAGACCTTGATTTTCTTTGTGAAGTTCATCAAGTCTTGCAACATGTGCTTCATCACGAACATCTGCTTCAAAACGGTAAGCTTTAGCAAATGCTGCTGGACCAAAGAACTCATCATTTACTTCAACAACTGGACAAGCATAATGACAAGCACCACATTGGATACATAAATCAGCTTCATTTAACTCTTCAGCCTCTTCAGGTGTTACAAGATGTTCATTTTCTGGATGTTCTTCAACATCAGAGATAAGGTAAGGATGGATAGCTTCGTGTTTTTCCCAGAAATCACCCTTATCTATAATCATATCTTTAACAGCTCTTTTGTTGCTAAGTGGCTCAATAGTAAGCTCATTACCAAAAAGTTCTACTAAATCATTCATATTCTCTTTACAAGCAAGAGTTGAACGACCATTTACTTTTACAGCACAAGCACCACAAATACCATGGCGACAACTACGACGATAAGAAAAACTACCATCGTGATCCCATTTAATTCTATCTAAGATATCTAAAACAACCTCTTCAGAAGTAACTTCCATATCGTAATCTTCATAATATGGAAGATAATCTTCATCAGCATTAAAACGAAATACTTTGAAGTTTACATTTTGTGTAGTAATTGTATGACTCATAAGTTCCCTTTCTTAGTAGTTTCTAGCTTTAAGTTCATGTTTACCAAGAACAACATCCATATAGTCAAGATTTATATTTCCATCTTTATCCATATAAGCCATAGTATGTTTTAAAAAGTTTTCATCATCACGAGCTTCGTAATCTTCTCTATAATGAGCCCCACGACTCTCTTTTCTAGGTAATGCACTCTCAACTATAAATAAAGAATAATCAAGCATATGACCCAATTCAATAGCCTCTTGCATCTCAGTATTAAATACTTTTGATTTATCTTTTATACGGATATTTTTAAATCTTTCTCTAAGTTCTTTTACTTTTTCAATAGCAATTTTTAGAGTCTCTTCTGTTCTAAATGCACCAGCATTCGCTGTCATACACTGTTGTAATTCTTCTCTTAATGTAGGAACTTTTTCTGTACCATTATTGTTTAACATAAAATCAATCTCTGCTAAAGCAGTTTTTGCATCATCTTCAGTAGCCTCACGAAGTTCGATATTATCTATCTCTTCAACCATTGTTTTACCAACAAAACGACCAAATAGTAAAGCCTCAAGAACAGAGTTTGCACCAAGACGGTTAGCACCGTGAACAGATACACAAGAACACTCACCAGCTGCATAAAAACCTTCTACAAATTCAGAATTATTTTTACGAACATTACCAGCGATATTTACAGGGATACCACCCATAGAGTAGTGAGCAGTTGCAGAGATAAGGATAGGCTCTTTAATCATATCTAAACCTAAGAAAGTCATAGCTAACTCACGAAGTTCAGGAAGTTTTGACATAATAAGGTCTTTTCCTAAATGTGTTACATCGATATATACTGCATCTTTTCTTGGACCAACACCACGACCTTCACGGATTTCATTTAAAATAGCACGAGATACTACATCACGAGATGCAAGTTCCATAGCATTTGGAGCATATTTCTCCATAAATCTTTCACCCTTAGAGTTATAAAGTCTTCCACCCTCACCACGAGCAGCTTCAGAGATTAAAACACCATTTCCACTAAGTCCAGATGGATGAAACTGTACAAATTCCATATCTTCAAGTGGTAAACCATGACGAGCAACTATAGAAAGACCATCACCAGTATTTGCATGAGCATTTGAGTTAATCTTATAAGAACGAGCATATCCACCAGTTGCGAACATTACAGACTTAGCATTGAATATAACAGTTTGCATATCACGAATGTTAA
>Ga0256836_1001119_pt1 | contig 12456 bp, 18 predicted proteins | sample 4561380metaG_FD_185974 | JGI IMG/M metagenome (GOLD analysis project Ga0256836, IMG submission 185974) | Hydrothermal vent microbial communities from Guaymas Basin, Mexico - 4561-380 | ecosystem: Environmental > Aquatic > Marine > Hydrothermal vents | place: Mexico: Guaymas Basin | collected...
ATTAGATTTACAACAATTGTAAACAATCTAGATGTGGATTTAGTTATACAAAGAAATGTATTTGACAAAAGCGATACATCAATCATCAAAGACACAAGTAAGGAGAAAACAAAGAATATCGATTTCAGTCAATTGAAAGAAAAATATCCCGTTAAGTTTATTCACCAAGCGGGATTCATAGCGGTAATTGCAAAATCAATTGAGGAGTTGAATATAAAAGAATTGATTAAAGATATATTGGGCTAGGGCAAAAACCCTAGCCCTTATTTTTTTCGTTTTATTAAACTATATAAATAATCTCACAAAAAATTTTAAAAGGGAGGTGGGTTATGATTAAATTAATTTTAAACGAAGTAGAATTAAAAGAAGTACTTGCGGCTGGAATAAAAATCGGCCGCGTAAGATACATATGGGACAGACATTTTGAAATTGTAATTCCTAAAGAAAAATTAACTGAAGTGGAGCTTGCTTGCAAGCTCTACGCATGGGACTGGCTTGACTTCGACGAGCAAATACAGATTATTCAATATATTGATAAATTAAAAGGGCGGGTCGATTAAAACCCGCCCTCATATTTTTTTTTTTGCTTTAGTAATTATGCTTCTTCTCCCTCTTCACCTTCATCTGCATCATTCTCATCGACTTTATCTTCAAGAATTTCACGCGCCTCCTTTATCACTTCCTTGAAACTTGTACTGTGATATTCAATTGTTGTAATCAAAGTTTCTAATTCCCATAATTTATCATCGAGAATCATATTTTCTTTAACAAGCGCTTCATATTGCTTTACATAGCTGCGAAAAGTCTCTAGTTTTCTTTTTGCTTCATTTAGTTTTGCAACAAGTAGGTTATCAGAAATAATATCATCGTATAACTCTAAATCTGGATCTAACGCAACAATTTTCATGTGCCATATATTTTTCCTATCGCAGTAACAAATTATTTTATAGCATGCCCAATGTAGAATAAGTTTATCCTCTTTATAATTAGGAATACGCATTGCTGCAAAATTTGAGTAAACCAGATGTTCAAATACGTCTTTGAAAATTGTAGTATATTGACTGTATTTTTCTTGTTTTACTTTGATTTGATTTTTTTGAGAGTCTAGCAATTTTTTTATCTCAATGAGTCCTTTATCAAGTTGCTCCATAAAAATAGGATTTGCAAGATAAGTTTCAGTAATTGCTGCCATTTAAAACCTCCAAATATTTTGTATTTCATTATCAACATGTATAAATAATAACCCAGGGGATTACCCGGTTAATTTTTGGGTAATCCCCTAAAAAATTAAAAGGAGGTGTATCATGATTGAGATCATTTTATCATTATTGGCGTAAAAAATGCAATTGGCTAAGAGGAGGAGCGGTGCTCCTCCTCTCCTCCTATTTATTTTTTTCGTTTCTGTTTTATTTTTTTTTTAATTCAAGTTACTGTATAAATAATTTTCCAAAATTTTTTCACAGGAGGTATTTGCTATGGCAAAAATTCTAGATTGCACAGGATGGAAAATTGACTACATTCAATTTGGAAGACCTGGATCTGTAGATGAACTTTGCCTTGAGGTGGAACAGGGTTCTCCAATTGAAGTTGTATACAAAACAAAAGAATCTAATCATCCACTTATCAAAACTTATGTCATTCCTGAACTTAGAATTCCAAACATTAACCCAGAGCCAGGTACTGTAATTCTAATTGACAAATCTATTCTCCCATATGCAAAGCAAATATGGGAGAAATTAGGACCTGTAGAGCTCTGGGTTGTAATGGGAGTAGATCTTGATGGAAATAGTAATAGATATGTATCAGAAGATCAAATACATAGAGTGCCTTAAAAAATACAGAGAGGGGATTTTCATTGCCCCTCTCTCTTTTTTTTTATGCATACTAAAAACTTAAAGGAGGTAGAAAAATGACAGTATGGGACTGCAGCAAATACGGAATTGAGTACATTAAATTTGAAAACAAATGCATAAAAGTAATTCCTGTTTTACCTATAAAAATTGAGTATAAACAAAAAAGCTCAAATTGTTCTCTCATCAAATCTGGTATTACACTAGAACTTGAAATCCCAATGTTTACACCTAAACCTGGCGACGTTATCCTTGTCGATGACGATCAACTACCATATGTAAAGCAAATATGGGAAGAAATCTATCCAATGGTTAAAGGAACTATTGATTTCTGGTATGTTACAGATGCAAAAGAAGATGATAGTGGACATATGTATGCAAATGCAAGTGACATATATAGAATCCTTTGATTATTTTTCTCATAGATTTAAAAGAGGTAAAAAAAAATGAATAAAGACGCTTTAAGAAAATTGGGCCTACTATTAAAAATTCTTGGAATCATACATAAATTCGACTCCGAAAATCTAAAGGCATATCGCTTTATTGACGTTGAAGGAAATGACGTCGTAGAATTTGATTTAAAAGACAAAAAAGATTTAGACTGGCTACTTTACGATCTTACCGAAAGTAAAATAAACCAATTTCTCAATGATTTAGTTTTAGATATAATTGATACAATCGATCTTAAATCCAGCGTCCATAATCCTGATGAATTCATTTGGATTTATTTTGAAGATGCAACTCAAAGAAAAGCTAGAGCAATAAAAGAAAGAATTAAAAGGAGAGTTCTAGAGATTGTAAAGCCGTTTAAAGATGTGCAGCTGTGATTTTTTGGTTTTTGTTTTTTGCATGTTGTTATTTTTAAATGATATGTGTTTGTATAAATAATCACACAAAAAAATAAAAAGGAGGTGAGTAAAAATGAAGATCGCGGTTGTATCTGCGTTCATTCCGGTGGAAGGTGTATTCAGAATTAGAAAGTTGACAAAACAAGAGGCAATTCAGTTGCTTCGCAACTGCGAAGCAACTGAAGTGTATACTAATCACGAAACTATCAAGGTGCTGGGGTTAACCCCTTGCACCGGCCGCCCGGTATTTAATCCAACCGGGCGGGAAGTGCAGCTCTGGGTAAAACCCAGAGCTCGCCTCGAGTTTGGACGCGAATACGCGCTGGATGAAATTGAGCGTATTGGGTATGACATTTGGATCGCGGAGCCGCTGGCTCCGCGATCCGAAAATAGCGCGGGTTAAACAGCCCGCGCTATGTTTTTTTGCTTTATTTTTTAAGCATCCTATTTAAAGGAGTTTAAAAGGTGACAATAGTACTACCCTAGTTTTTTTTTTGGTTTCATGTTTATTTTTTAAACAATATCTATTTGCATAAATAATTTCACAAAAAAAATCTAAAGGGAGGTGGATAATGTACGGAAAAGTTCTAGAATTTAAAATTTATTATAATTCTAAATTTATGGGCTGTCCAAATTGCGGACAGCCCTGCCACTATGTATATGAAATGTGGTTCTGGCGTCGGAAAGGCGCCAGATACAATCTTAGAAAAAAATATAAACAGTTTAAACTTAAAAAACTTTTTAAACAATCGAGATATTTCAAGAAAAACAAATATGCATATAGGTAGGGAGATCTCTCCCTACCTATCTTTTTTTTTTACTTTTTCATTTTTTTTTTTTCCAAAAATTTCCAAAAAAAAAAACTGAAAGGGAGGTGCATTATGAGAGTAAAATTCTTACCTATTGATGAAGAAAACACCGAGGTAATCATTCGCAATTTCACTCCTGAGGAATACGGAAAAATTGCAGTAATTGTAACTACATTATACAACAACTACAACTTCTCAAAAGACGAAATCTCATTTAAATATGGAAGTATTTATTTACCAAAGGAAGACGCTGAATTAGATATTGCAGAATTCAGAAAAATAGTCAAAATATTACAAGAATTGGGAGCAGCGGTTGATTATGATTTAAACTGCTCCGACGAGGAGTTGGATAAAGAAAGATTAGGAGTAAGTTATCTCCATGATTGTTTCTTTGAATATTTACTTGACTTGGATCGTATCAAATATGAATGTAGATGTAAAATCCCTTACGGTATCCAAATCAAAAGAGAAGATAAAGTAGTCATCAAAATCAATTATCAGAACTTTCACCCAGCATTGATAGATAGAATATACGACGTTTTATCAATGGCTTTCGTGGAAGATGTAATGGGAGCTCTTCCTAAGACAAACGAAATCAAACCATGCAAAATCAAGAAAGTTTGTGAAGTTCTTGCAGATGTTGGATTTGATTTTGAAGAAGAAGGAAATACTATAATTTGGTATACTCCAGTAACTGAATTGAAATTTGAAATTACACATAGTTTCATTACTATAGAAGTTGACAAAGATGAGTATTGCACATATGTAGTTGATGAATTAGCTGACATATTAAAAAGAGTTTTAATGCATGTATATAATTGCTAGGTTACATTCTGTTCGTTTCATTTTTTAATTGCAAATATACGTATAAATAATGCCACAAAAAAAAAATTAAAAAGAGGAGGTGTGTGATGAGAGTAGAATTCGTTGTTAATGAAGTTTATGTTTATTTGAATATTGAAGAAGTTGCTAGAAATCTGGAATTATGTCAGAAATATTCAGGGAATGCGACTTTTGATGACAATTGTTTGCTTATCATTATGAAGAAGGATGAGTTTATTAAATTCATTGAGCAATTTCAAAGTCCAGTTCTTTTTGAAGGAACTGGACTTGACAGGGTACTTATAAGCCCAGAAATTGCTCCCGAAGTTAAAGAGTTTCTCGAAGAAATGAGAAAAAATTTTGCATTTTGACAAAAAAAAAGAGGGGGGAGATGTTCCTTTCCCCCCTTGTTTTTTTTGCTTATTTTTTTCGTATAAATAATCTCACAAAAAAAAATTAAAAAGAGGAGGTGAGCCATGAAAATCACATTTAATGAAATTAAAAACTTATACGAAAAATATAACTCCTGGGCTAAAGTTGCCCAGGAATTATCAAAGAAATATCAAGTAAAAATTCATAAAGGCTCTATATACAGAGCCTTTAAAAATAAAAGAGATTTACTTGTTAGAGACAAAAACAGAGTGGGCTCCTTTATGAAGCTAGAAGCCCACGATCAACTAAAAATTTTTCAACTGATTGAAATATGGGCTCCAAAAGCAACTGGAGAGCCAATATCATCAATTAGAACTCAGGAGTTGATTGATAAAGCAAAAGATTTTGTCCTCAGACTAGAATCGCAGTCTGAGGACAAAAAGGAGATTAAAAAGTATATAGTTGCGGCGCTCAAAAATTATTTGTTTGTGCATAAGAAAGACTGGGCGCCGCAAGTGTACAGGGAGAAAAACCTGATTGATGAAAATGAATTCAATATATATAAGGAGTGGGAAGTGCATCTCTAAGCTTCCCACTCTCTTTTTTTTTGACGATTTAAGGATCTGCAACATTTTTTTTTTGCTTATTTTGTATAAATAATCCTACAAAAAACTTAAGGGAGGTGGAACATGGAAGCACTTTGTAAGTATTTAAAATTTGTTGAAACTAAGTATGAAAAACACAAATATGGGTTGTACAGCTACGTAGCAGTTGGTAGACTGTTTAATCTAGCTATTCTAGAAGGTTTCGATAATTTAAATTTACTAACAGAAAAACTGCTACAGCATTTTAGTATCATCGAAAAACTAATGCCAACATTATTGCAATTCAGTATAGATGTACTTGACTTTATGAAGACATACAAGTGGACAAGCGTAGATGAAATCGTCATTCCATATGAAAGGCTAAAAAGAAGAAGCAATTATACAATCTCTTGTCCAGAATTGGAAGCTCTCTGGGAAAAATACGATGATATGCTTATATCTTTTGGTTTATACAAAATACCACGAATTCCAAGAAAGAGATTATTTAGCTCTTTCTTAGTAAGTCTGAAAACAGTTGACAATCCAGTTATACTATTTGAGTTAGAAGGTAACAATAGGCAGACAAAAATTGTCTGCCATAATGATTATACTGAAAATATAGCAAAACTAACAGACAAAATTTTAAATAAAATCCGTGAATCTGAGAATAAATATTCAAAATACTTAAAGAATTTATTGAAAAAATCAAAAAGGTAGTCCTTGTGGGGCTACCTTTTTTTTTCTCGTTTTACTATATGTATACAAAAATCGTACAAAGAAGGTATCCGTTAGTTGCCTACACCAACTTTCTAAAAGTAAAACTCTCACTTTTTTTTACTTGTTTACCGTATTTTTTTATTTCGCTTATTTTGTATAAATAATCTTCCAAATTTCTTACAAAAAAAAACTCAAAGGAGGTGAGTCATGATTTTTGACAGATTCGAAAATGTTATAGTTGTAAAAACTAATGACTATGCAAGAGTAATAAGAAAAATCCTAAAGGACGTACAAAATTACAACATCAATAACAATGCTACATACAAAACAAAAGTGTATTCTCATGCAATTGAAAGTTTTGAAGGCATCAAGTTTCAAAAAGACGACTTGATAAGAGCAATCAAAAGTAATGAAGAAACTGTTTTTGTTTTCAGAAATTTCAATCCATTTTCCGACGATGAAATTATACACTTTCAAGAAAAATATGCGATTAAAAATAAGTGCCCAACAAAAATTGTAATTATTGCGGATAATATTGAAATATCAAATGCAATCAAGCCGTATGTCAAAATTATAGAGGATTATTATCCGAGCAAAGATGAAGTTCCAGAAACTTATCAATTCATTCCGGGACTCACTTTGCATGAAATCATTAAGGCAAATGAAAATGATAAGATTGAAGAATATAGAAAGAAAATCATCAAGGATACTGATGGTATCCTCGAAATCATCAAATACAATGAGATTGACAATCCAATAGGACTTGAAAATACAATTGATATGATTATAAAGCTCCATCAATCTAAAATGGGAAAAGGAGTTTTATTGGTTGGAGTTCCCGGAACTGGAAAAACCTTGCTTGCAAAATATTTATCAAAGGATTTTCCAGTTATCAAGTTTAACTTTGGACTCGTATACAATAAATACGTTGGAGAAACTGAAGCAAGATTAAAAAGAGTTCTCGATAAAATAGAAAAATTTGACAATTGCTTTTTATTTATAGACGAATTTGAAAAAGCAATTGCAAATGGAAATGGAGACTCGGGAGTATCAAAAAGAGTGCTTGGAATGTTCCTTTCCTGGCTTCAAGATAGAAGGGCAAATGTTTATGCAATCGCAACGATGAATGACATATCTCATCTTCCTTTAGAACTTATTCGGCCTGGGAGATGGGATATGATTTTAGGACTTTTACCACCCGGTAAAAGTCTCAGAAAGAAAATTTCTGAATACTATGCAAATAAATACGGATGCAACATCATCAAACGAGTTGAAAATATCGAAGATATTACTCCAGCAGATATTGAAAACTATTACCGTTTGTATTCAATTCTTGGAGAACAAGCGCACAGAATTGTTAAATTTACGAAAGATATAATGCCAGAAAAAATAAAATTAATAAAAGAATTTGTGAAAAAATATGCTGTGCCGGTATATCAAGAAGATGATAATTTGGATTATGTATAGATTCTATAGGGGGCTAAATAACAGCCCCCTTATTTTTCCTTTATTTTTCTAACTCTAAAAAAATTAAAAAAAACTAAGGAGGTGGGTTATGAACTTGTATGCTTGGCAAAAAGATTGTATTGAAAAAATCAGAGAAAAAGATGCAATTGTATCTGCACCAACTGGAGCAGGAAAAACAAAAGTGGCATATATGTATATGGATATACAAAATGCAATTAAAGGAAAGCATAGAGTTTTCTACACTGTACCAATTAAAGCATTAGCCAACGAAAAGTACGACGAACTTAAAGCAATTTATGGAGAAGAAAATGTAGGGATTAGAACCGGCGACGTCATCAAAAATGAAAAAGCTCCAATTTTAGTATGTACTCAAGAAATTTATACAAGACACTATGTTAAAAAGAAATTTAATGCAAAAATTATAATAGATGAATTTCATTATGTTTTCACAGACGCAAATAGAGCAAGAGCGTATATCGATGCTTTTCATTATGCAAATATGAATCATAAATTTCTCGTACTTTCCGCAACATTTGGAAATCCTAGTGCTGTCAAAAAATATCTAGATAGAATTTCCAATAGAAACTTTGAACTTTACGAAACTAATTTTCGTCCAACTCAATTAATTTTCACAAATAAAGAATATTCTCTTGAAACTTTACAACCAAATACCCTTGTATATGCATTTTCCATAAAGGTTTTGGAGTATTTAGCTCAATATGCCGCTCTTCATGTTCCGCCACTTCCCATATTCAAACGAAGAAGAATTAAGAAAATTGCTGATAGCTATAAAGTAAATCTTTCTAAATTCCCATACATATCTAGAGGTATCGTAGTTTATCACTCTAAACTCACATATACAGAAAAGAAATTTATTGAGTTTCTCGTACGTCAAAATTTAATAAAAATTGTATTTTCAACAAATGCGCTTGGAGTCGGAGTCAATCTACCAATAGAAAATGTAATATTTGCGATGTTTCACATACCACAAGGATTAAGACAATATAGAAAACTGACAAAAATAGAATTCCTGCAACTCGCGGGAAGAGCAGGTAGAGCAGGATTTTTTGATACTGGTTATATTTCCATACTCAAGCATCCATATTTTGATTTTGTAGAAGATAATGAAGAAAGAAGAAAAATTTATCAAGAGCTTCTAGAAAAAGAAATGGAATTTCCAAAAATTTCACTCACTCTTGACGTAGAAAAGATCGCAAAGAATTTGGTTTCAATCGACGATGAAATTGAATATGTATGCAAGTATTCTTTACCAGAGAGGAATTACAACGATGTAAAACTTGAGGCAGCAATTATTCTCAGACAACTTGAAAGTGTTCAAGAATATAGAAAATACTTCACAGAATTCTTTATGCCAGAGTTATCAATTGCAGAAAATGCAGAAGTCATCAAATACTTGCTTTCAAATGTAAAAACTAAATCAATTTCAATTGATAAATGCAAAACTGAGACATATAAGTATATTGAAATTGATGCTCTTTCAATTCCAATTTCTAGGCCAGATGAAATTACAACGCTTCTTCTTAAAAGGAGAATTGCGTATAAACTTTCTCATTCACTTTTTGACAACAAAGAAGTTGAAGTTAAAAACATTCATGTACTTGAAGAAAGAATAAGACAAATGGATCCTCTTCTTTTACTCTAAAACAAGGGAGGTAAAAAAATGAAATCATTTATCAGTATCTCAAAAAACGGGAAAATAAAAACTTTTTACAACGACTTTAATTTTCTAGAAAAAGAAATCAAGACTGCAAAAGTAAAAAGAGTTTCACATATTGTACCAGAAAACTTATTTCTTCGCATACTCTTTAGAATTCTACGTTTCCTTTTCCCAGACACTTCATTTATTGCAGAGTGGATGAGAAAGTGGAAATGTAAATGGATTGTAGTTTTCACAGACGGTGAATGTTTCGGACCGTTTGAAAACAGAGAAGATGCAATTGTGTTTGAAAGAAAATATTACGTTGAGAAAAAACTTAAAAGCTAAAAAAATTACATAGGAGGTGGGAAAATGATTAATACTGATTATGCTTTTTTAGAAGTAAAAGATGGAACTCGCAATGTATATATACCAGTGGATCCAAGAGATTTCTACAAAACAAAACGGTATGATTTTTGCATTATTGAAGGTGTAGCCAAAAATCAAACTCTACCCGATGGAATATACATTATAAAGATAAAAAGATTTATCAAAGACAAAAGAAAAAAGGAAATTCCAATTGCCGAAAAATATTGGTATGCAGGAAAAAACGTACTAGAGCATGCAATTTTTATCTATGAAAATCCAAAGTTTATTCCTCTATTTGATACAGATACATACCTAGATTTGGTTTTGAAAGTAGGATATGGAGACAAAGAGTTAGAAAAAATAGGAGCGAGATATTTCATACCAGAGCGGTTAATGTGCCACTTACTAGTTAACCTCTTTTATATTCTTGATAATGATATAAAGGACATAAATTCTTTACCCTTCGAAATTGATAAAGAAGTTTTCAAAATAATTTTGGAGGAAAGAGAGCTTTTAAAAGCTCTTTTAAATATAAAAGATCTATTTGGCGACGAAGAGAAAGAACTACTTATGCAAAAGTTAGAAAAAATATTAGAAAAATTACAAGGAGGTGAGAAAAATGAGTAAAATAATCACTGGCGTAATTGATTTACCATTTGTTGATTTGAGAGATATTGATACAATCTATGAACTTCTCATGTTCCTACAAGATAATAAACTTATAGATAAAAACTGGCATATAGATATCAGAGAAAACTATGTTGAATTAAAGCACAAAGAAAAAGCATGGACATGGGTTAGAATATACAACGATGGAACAATCAAGTATGACAATCATTACGGAATAACAGAAGAATTCAAAGACAAAATACTAAAACTCATAAACGAGTATTATCCAATGTATAAAAAGACATTGGAGATACTTGAAAACCCAGAACTTTCCCAATACAATAAGAAAGTAGCATTTGATAAAGAAAAGGAGGAAATTTGTATCGAAATAGAAGACGTAATTTAAAAAGGAGGGAAAAAATGGCTAAAGTAATTCTAAAAATCACAAAAGAAGGAGAAGTTATAGTTGATTCTGACTATAAAGGAGATAAATGTATGAACTCAAAAATTTATAAGGTAGTTGAAAATATTTTAGAAAGACATGGAGAAATCGACAATATAGAATATAAGTTTGAAAAACAAAAGCAAAATGTCAATCAATACATTTCAATTGAAGACTTGATATAAAAAAATAACAGGAGGCGAGCTAATGACAATGGTAGAATTCTTGCAAGGAAAAGTTTATAAACTCTTGCAAAAAAGAAAAATCAATACATTTCCGTTTGTAACACTTGCAATTGACAATCCAGATATAGTAGAAATACATATTGATGGCAAATACATAAACAATGGCTTGAAAAAATATTTAGAAAAAGAATTGAAAAGCCCTGTTAGATTAATCCCAATGTAAAAAAATGTAAAAAGTGAGAAATCATAAGCACTGTAGAAGCGAATGTGCGATCATCGCTACGATGTACCGTACAAAAGAATTTCAGATACGTGAGGAGTGGGAAACTTAGAGATGCATTTCCCACTCCTTTTTTTTTACTTTTTTTTAACAATATGTAATCGATTTTTGCAAGGCTTTTTAAGGAAACGCATAAATTGATTTTGCAAATACTAAAAAGAAAAGGAGGGAAGAAATCATGAGGTATTTAAAGCATCCTTATGTAATTGCTGCAGGAGTATTTATTGGAGTTGTACTTTTGCTTCTCCTTTTAAGAGCCTTTGTAGTAATTGAAACAGGAGAAGTTGGAATCAAATCAGTATTTGGAAAATATGACAAAAATGAGCTACAACCCGGTTTACATGTAGTTAATCCATTTACAACAAATGTCATTAAAGTCGATACAAAAGTACATACAATTACATACAAAACTGGTAAAATGGGCTTTAAAAGAGGAGTTATTTATAAACCAGAAATTACAGTTAGAGATAAACGTGGGTTGCCAGTATCAGTTGAGTTATCCGTGCAATATAGACTCAAACCTCAATTTGCAAGCGAGATGTATGCTAAATGGGGCTCTACGTGGGAAGAAAAACTCGTTAACCCAGTTGTTAGATCTGCAGTTAGAGATGTAATTGGAAATTATGCTGCTGAAGATATTCCATCGCATAGAAATGAAATTGAGAGAGCAATTATCGCCAAAATCAAGCAGGAAGTTGATAGAGCAAGCAATGGCTTTGTAGAAGTAATAGGTATAAATATGAGAAAACTTACTCTTCCAGAAACTGTAATGAAAAAGATTGAAGAAGTACAAAAAGCATCATTAGAGGCACAAAGAATGAAAGAAGAAATTCTTGTTGCAAAAAGACAACAAGAGGCTGAAAGAATTAAGGCAGAAACTCAAAAGCTCAAGAAAGTTATAGCAGCAAAAGCAGAAGCTGAAGTTAAACTAGAAAGAATTAGAGCAGAATCAAAAGCAAAAGAAATTAGAGCACAAGCTGAAGCTAATGCAACTTTAACTTTAGCTGCAGCTAAAGCTCAAGCAAATAGATTAATTGCAAGTTCTATTAACGATAAGCTCATCAAGTGGAAAATGATTGAGGTATATAAATTACAAGCACAAGCTTTATATAAAAATCCAAATGTTAAGATTTGGCTAGGAGCACCCAAAAGCGGTTTGTTCCTTTTTCATTTAAATGAAACTCAGCAGTAGTAGAAGAGGGAGTGGGGTACGAAATAAATACCCCACTCCCTTAATTTTTTTTTTGCTTTTTAATCAATGTGAGCGAGAAAAAAAAGGTTCCGCCCCATAGATATAAAGGGGCGGAACCCAAATGCTTAAACTACAATATTTACAAGTCTTTTTGGAACATAAATAAATCTTTTAATTTTCTTTCCTTCTAAATACTTTTTAACTTTTTCATTATTTAAAACAAGCTTTTCAAGCTCTTCTTTAGAGATATCTG
>Ga0256836_1001120_pt1 | contig 12451 bp, 13 predicted proteins | sample 4561380metaG_FD_185974 | JGI IMG/M metagenome (GOLD analysis project Ga0256836, IMG submission 185974) | Hydrothermal vent microbial communities from Guaymas Basin, Mexico - 4561-380 | ecosystem: Environmental > Aquatic > Marine > Hydrothermal vents | place: Mexico: Guaymas Basin | collected...
GCGGTGAAGATTGAAGGTGGAGCAGACCACGAGAAGCTCGTCAGGAAGCTCGTGAGGATGGGAATTCCTGTTATGGGACACACTGGACTAACCCCCCAGCGCTATCTAAGGCTCGGTGGCTACAGAATCACGGGCGAGACGGAGGAGGAAATCGAGGAAATCCTGCGCGACGCGAAAGCCCTGGAAAGGGCCGGAGCCTTCGCGGTCGTTCTGGAGTTCGTCCTGGCCGATGTCGCAAAGCTCGTAACTGAGGAAGTCTCAATACCGACGATAGGAATCGGGGCGGGCCCGTACGTTGACGGCCAGGTTCTGGTCTGGCACGACCTCCTTGGAATTTACGAAAGCTCGCCTCCCTTCGCCAAGCGCTACGCCGAGCTGGGCAGAATTATCCTCGACGCTTTGAGTCAGTACAACCGCGAGGTCAAGGCTGGAGAATTTCCAAGTTCCGAGCACTACTGGGAGTATCAGGACAAGGAAGACTTTGAGAGAAAGGCGAAAAATGCCCTCAGAAGGCTCGACCTCTAAGTCCTTTCGGTGACTTTTTGGATTCCTTCCAATTTTGTGTGTTTCCAGCCCTTCTTTGTAACCACTCCGTGGTTTTGGATTGTTTAAACTTCAAGGTTTATAAGGGGTTATTGTGAAATATTCAATGGTGGCAGTGGAATGTTCAACGTGACGAGGGGTGCAAGGGGTAACAAGCGGCTCTTAGCGATGGTCTTCGCGTTCTCAGTGGTGGCAGTGGTGTTCATCGGCTTCGTAGTGGCCACTGGCTCGAGTGCTACCTACCACGTGACCCTGAGCCCCAACTCCCTTTACTACTTTTCCATTTCGGGTAGCTTCATGACCCTTTCCCTGGACGTTTCCTCTTCTGAGCCCGTTACGGTTTGCATAACCGACTCTACAGGTCTTGAAAAGTTGGAAGCGGGTGGAAGGGCCCTGTGCTACCTCTATGCCCAGGACGTTATGAACATTAAGAGGGTTTGGAGAAGCCCCAAAGACGGTCAGTTCTACCTCGTGATACTATCTGACAAGCCTGCAGAAGCGACGGTTACCATAGAGCGCGGAATCCTTGTAAAATGATGGAGCCGGGACCGGGATTTGAACCCGGGACCTGGGGATTACGAGTCCCCCGCCCTGCCGAGCTAGGCTACCCCGGCACCGTTCTAAGGAACAGGCCCGGGATTTATAAGCTTTTCTCAGGGCTGGCTGAGGATGCTCCGAATTACCATCAGCCATTTCTGGGGGTTGAGGGCTATAATGAGCATCAGCGTTGCTAGGACGAAGTTGAACATGGTAAGGGCGCCGAGGGACTTAAGCTCGAGACGGTAGAGGCTCTGGGGAATCCTTACCGCCCATCCGTCCGTTACGCGGGAAACTGCCCATGCCAAGAGAAATCCCGTTAAGACGTCGTATATCCAGTGGTGAGCCAAAAACACCGTCGCAAAGGGAATCAGCGTGTTTATCACTATCAGTACTTTCCCTCCAAGGCGCTTTCTGTACTTCCAGATTGTTATGATGTTTATGGCGGCGAAGGTGTTGTGCAGTGAAGGCAATACGAACTCCTGTCTAGTGAGGAGGGTGTTCTCCATCGAGTAACCTGGAATGTGGTAAACGTAGTGGGGGGCATAGATATGGACAAAAATGTAAACTATTCCAGCACCCGTATAGGCCATCAGGTATCTCCCGAGGAGTTCGTCTGACGTCTGCAGGTCGCGCAGATAGAGAAGAACGTAGAGCACCATAAACCCGATTGACCCGGCGAATCCAACATAGTACACCCACCGAAGTATCATGTAAAGGGGGACGAGTGAGCGGGTATAATCAAGAAGCCCAAGAACTAGGGATTTGGAGGTTAGGGGGAGCTTTAAAAAGTTACGGGTGATGTCAACGCTCCATCTACCGATGTACCCGTATAAAACGCCAAACGCTATCCATCCGAAGTAGCTGAGGATGAAGGCGTTGAGCCTGACGAGGACTTCTTTGTCGCGAAGCCTCGAGAGGACCGGGTTCATTTCTTATCCCCCAGAGTTATGCTTTAACTCGTTGGTTATGTATCGGAGCAATTTGGAGCCAACCCTTTAAAAACTTTGCACGTAACCTCGGAAGGGTGGTAGCGTGGAGATACCCGGTTACGGAAAACTTGAGTTCAACGCCGTTCTCTTCGACCTGAACGGCACGCTGGGTGTTTATGGGAAAGTTTCAGATGAAGTCAAAGAGCTCCTCGCGAGGCTCGCTGACCGATACACAGTTGTAGTTCTCAGCGCAGACACCTTCGGAACCCTGGAGGAGGAGTTCAGAGGGTTGCCCGTTAGAATCGAGAGGGTCTCAAGCGGCTCAGAAAAGGCCGAGATTGCCGAAGGCTACGCACCTTACGTCGCGGTGGGTAACGGGAACAACGACGTTGCCATGCTTGAGAAGGCAGAGCTGGCCTTCTGCGTGATTGGGCGGGAAGGGGCGAGCGTTGATGCGCTCCTCGCAAGCGATGTGGTCGTCACGGACGTTAGGGACGCGATAGAGATGCTCCTCAACGAGAAGAAGCTCATAGCGACTCTGAGGAGGTAGCATGAGGACTCTAAAAGGCCCAGGCACGGCCCGACTCGTTGTGAAAAAGTCCATCTTCATAGGCTACGCCTCGCCAGCTAAAAACGAGGACGAAGCAAGGGCGTTTATTGAGAAAATCCGAGCTCACCACAGCGACGCTAACCACAACGTCTCGGCCTACGTTATAAACGACGGGCGGAACTTCGCGGTTCGCTACGATGACGACGGCGAGCCGAAGGGGAGCGCTGGAAAGCCCGTCCTGAAGGTGATTCAGAACAAAGGCCTGAGCAACGTGGTTGTAGTGGTCACGCGCTACTTCGGCGGGATAAAGCTCGGCTACGGCGGCCTGGTCAAGGCCTACAGCGAGGCCGCGAGCAGAGCCATAGAGAACGCGGGAATCGTCGAGGTCTATGATACTGAGCGCTTTCAGGTTACCTTCCCCTACGACCTGTTCCACACGGTCAGGGAAACTATAGAGAAGGCCGGCGCGAGGGTCGTGGGCGAGGACTACTCCAATAACGTTACCTTCACCGTTGAGGTAAGGAAGGGCGAGGCTGAGGAACTGATGGAGCTTTTGCGAGAAAGGACGAGGGGTAGGTTAAGGTTAGGGGCACTTTCATGAGTTTAACGTCGTTGAGCTCAACAGCCTTCACGTGCTCCTCTGATTTATAGGGCACCTCAGGGAAACCTTGAGTGTAAATTACATGGTATGTAAAAACTTTTTCAGGACGAGGCCGGTTATGGAGGAGGAATGCCTCTGGGGAAAAGGCCATAGAAAGGCCGTTGAAGACATCATTGGTGCAGTGTTACGGGGGAACACCGCGGTTCTCCTCGGCCCGAGAAGGGTGGGAAAAACGAGCGTGGTCAGTGTGATGGCGGAAAAGCTGCGAAGAAAGAGGGGGCACCACTACGTCTATTTCAACTTCTCCAGATTCATAGGCTCAAGGGCGATTTCAATGGCCGATATAGAACCGAAGAGAACGTCGTTGAAGATGATAACGACGAGCAAGAGCTATAAAATCTCGTTTCGGGGAGTGAGCGTTGAGGTAAGGAAGACAAGCATTGAGGAGTTCAGCAGGGACTTTTCAACTCTGGTTCGAGTTTTGTCCCAAAACGTCAAGCTGGGTGTCTTGATATTCGACGAAGCGCAGGTTCTGGCCAGGCTAAAGAACCTCGACTTCAGAGGTCTCCTGCAGGAGATAACGGACAGTTATCCTAACATTTCCCTCGTTTTTACCGGCTCAATGCCGGGTATGCTGGTTGAGTACCTAAACTCAAGCGCCGAAAAGCCAAACTTCATGCGCTCGGCGGAAATCTTCACCCTTCCACGGTGGAGCATTGGAGAAGGAAGGGACTACCTCATCGAGGGCTTCAGAAGCTATGGAATAAAGGTAACGAACGAGCTGGAGCTCTCAAGAGCCGTTGAAGAGCTGGGGGGAGTTCCCGGGTTTATCTCTCACTATGGCATCACGGCAGTTAACTTCGTGAGGAAGGGAAAAAGCCCGGAGGAAGCCCTCTCAGTGGCCCTTGAGGAAAGCAGGAGGCATGCGCTTGAGGAATGGAGAAAGGACATAGAGGCCTTTCTGAACGTCTACAACAGCGGGGTTTACATCGGCGTTCTCAGGGTTCTGGCGGAGGCTTATCCGAGCGCCCTCCGTGGGGCGGAAATCTACAGGAGGCTTAAAATCCTGGGTTTAGCACCTACAAGGGTTCAACACGTCTATAAGTACCTTAAAACGCTTGAAAAGGCCGGTTTTATTCGCTCGTCTGAAAGGAAGTACTGGATTGAAGACCCCCTCCTTAGGGAGGCCGTCAAGAAGTTCAACCTCGACCGGGTCGCTCCTGCCCTTTAGTAATTTTCTCGGAGGAATAGAGGAAAACATCAGCGGAGCCTTTCGGCCTCTGTGTGGAGTGAGATTAAGACCTGCATATGCACCTCCTAATGCTCTACCCCGCAACCCTTTAAAATCCTCGCCCTCAGCTTAGCCCGGTGGTTGCAAATGGCGAGGATAGCGGTCATCGATTACGACAAGTGCAACCCGGACAAGTGCGGTCACTTCCTCTGCGAGCGAGTCTGCCCCGTCAACCGAATGGGCGGCGAGGCGATAGTCATAGACGAGGAGAACTACCGTCCCATCATACAGGAGGCCAGCTGTACCGGCTGCGGAATCTGCGTCCACAAGTGTCCCTTCAACGCGATAACCATAGTAAACCTGCCAGAACAGCTCGATGAGGACTGCGTCCACCGCTACGGAATAAACGGCTTTGTCCTCTACCGCCTTCCCGTCGTCAAGGAGGGCATGGTCGTCGGAATTCTCGGTCCCAACGGAACGGGTAAGACGACGGCAGTCAAGATACTCTCCGGCCAGCTCCTGCCGAACCTCTGCGGCGACAACGACTCTTGGGACAACGTGATTAAGGCCTTCCGCGGAAACGAGCTCCAGACGTACTTCGAGAGGCTGAAGAACAGGGAAATTAGACCCGTCGTGAAGCCCCAGTATGTTGACCTAATCCCTAAGGCCGTCAGGGGGAAGGTCCGCGACCTGCTCAGGAAGGCCGACGAGAGCGGAAGGTTCGACGAGGTTGTTAAGGAGCTTGAGCTCGAAAACGTCCTTGATAGAGATATAAGGCACCTCTCGGGCGGTGAGCTCCAGCGCGTTGCCATAGCGGCGGCCCTGCTCAGGAACGCAGAGTTCTACTTCTTCGATGAGCCGTCGAGCTACCTCGACATAAGGCAGAGGCTCAGGATTGCGAAAATCATAAGGAAGCTCGCCGAGTCGGGCAAGAACGTTCTGGCGGTCGAGCACGACCTTGCTATCCTCGACTACATGAGCGACATAATTCACGTCGTCTACGGCAAGCCCGGTGCCTACGGTATCTTTTCACAGCCCAAATCAACAAGAAACGGCATAAACGAGTTTCTACGTGGCTACCTCCGCGACGAGAACGTTCGCTTCAGGCCCTACGAGATAAACTTCAGCAAGAAGAGCGAGAGGAAAAGTCAGGAGGGAGATATCCTCGTCGAGTATCCGAGTCTCGTTAAGGACTACGGCTCCTTCAGGCTTGAGGCCGAGGGTGGTGAGCTCTACATCGGCGAGGTCGTCGGAATCGTCGGCCCGAACGGAATCGGTAAGACGACCTTCGTGAAGATGCTTGCAGGAGTCGAGAAGCCGACGGAGGGAGAAATAGACTGGTCCTTGACCGTTTCCTACAAGCCCCAGTACATAAAGACCGACTACGATGGAACCGTTTACGACCTCCTCAGCAAGATTGACGCGGGCAAGCTCATGAGCAGTTTCTACAAGAGCGAGCTCCTGAATCCGCTTGGAATTCCAGAGCTCTACGACAAGAACGTCAACGACCTCTCAGGTGGTGAGCTCCAGCGCGTTGCCATAGTGGCCTGCCTGCTCCGCGATGCCGACCTGTACCTCCTCGACGAGCCTTCAGCGCATCTCGACGTCGAGCAGAGGTTAGCTGTCTCGAAGGCAATCCGCTCGCTCATGGCCAAGAACGAGAAGACCGCGCTTATCGTCGAGCACGACGTCATGATGGTTGATTACCTGAGCGACAGGCTGATTGTATTCGAGGGCGAGCCCGGCAAGTTCGGAAGGGCGAGCAGGCCGATGGGCATGCGCGAGGGAATGAACCGCTTCCTGGCATCGGTCGGGGTAACCTTCAGGCGCGACCCCGAGACGGGAAGGCCGAGGGCCAACAAGGAAGGCTCCGTAAAGGACAGGGAGCAGAAGGAGATGGGCGAGTATTACTACACCTAAAGGCTTTTCTTTTCCTCCTCCAACTCCCTTTGGTGGTTGTATGAAGCCTGGAAAACTCCCGCCGGAACTCCTTGAGAAGCTCGTTCTCTCAAGGCTTCCATCCAATGGCAAGGGCGTCATCGTCGGCCCGGGAACGGGGATAGACGGGGCGGCATTGAAAGTCGAAGGCATTCTCGTTGCCTCCAGCGACCCCATAACCGGAGCAACGAATAGAATCGGCTTTTATGCAGTCCACGTTAACGCGAACGACGTGGCAGTTATGGGCGCGGAGCCGAGGTGGTTTCTAACGACGGTGCTCCTTCCAGAGAACGCGGACAAGGGACTTTTAAGCGAGATAATCGACGAAATCTCGCGCGAGGCCAAAAAGCTCGGAGTTGCAGTCGTCGGCGGGCACACGGAAGTAACCCCTGGCCTCGACAGGCCCATAGTGGTTGGAACGATGCTCGGCGAGGCAGAGAGGCTCGTCAGGCCCGATGGAGCGAGGCCGGGGGATGCGATAATCATGACCAAGTGGGCCGGTCTTGAGGGAACAGCCATAATCGCGGAGGAGCTCCGGGAGAGGCTCGTCCCCATACTCGGGGAGGAGTTCCTTGAGCGGGCATCGTCCCTTATCGAGTACCTGAGCGTCCTTCCCGAGGCGAGGATTCTCAGGGAGGTCGCCAATGCTATGCACGACCCGACCGAGGGCGGAATACTCAACGGCCTCCACGAGATGGCCGATGCATCGGGTCTTGGCTTCAGGGTTTACGCCGAGAGGATTCCAATCCGCGAGGAGACTAAAACCCTCTGCAACTACCTCCACCTGAACCCACTCGGCCTGATAAGCTCGGGTGTCCTCCTCGCCTCGGTTCCCAGGGATTACGCGAAAAAGGCCGTCGAGGAGCTTTTGGGCCACGGGGTAACCGCGAGCATCATAGGGGAGTTCTTAGCCGAGGAGAAGCGCGTCATAGTCGAGGAGAACGAAGAGAGGCCCGCGTGGAGACCCGAGAGCGACGAGCTGTGGAAGGTCGTTTGAGGGGAGACTTTAAAAGTCCATAGATGATGGATTTCAAGGTGTCAACAATGGAGCGAACCCTCGATAATTACATCAAACTCCCTCAGAATAAGTATGAAAGAGTGTCTTTCAGGAAGCTAATGGGCTATATAATCCCCTCGACAACCTACGCTACCCACGGCCTCTACATGTACCCCGCGAAGTTCATCCCCCATGTCGTTCGCTTTGCGATTGAGAAATACTTGCCTGAAAAACGGGACTCCTGGGTCTTCGACCCCTTCGCCGGCTCTGGGACGGTTGCAATAGAGGCCACCCTTGCTGGTGTTAACTACCTGCTCTGGGATTTAAACCCCATAACCTCTCTCTTTGTTAAAGCTTCGACGTATAAAGAGGAAGTTTCTGTTGAGGATTTGGAAATCGATTTTGAGTATTCCGGGGAATTCATGCCAAAATGGCGTAATATTGAATACTGGCATCCTCCCGAATTCCTCGAAGTTCTTAAGAGAGCCTGGGCCTACTATCATGAAGTCGTGCCAGATATAGTAAAACCCTTGGTTGCTATACCCCTTCTCAAGGTCACGCGCTATTTTTCATACAGTGATGAGAAGATTGCAAAACTCTACAAATCTAAGTACGCCAAGAAAAAGGTTGCTGAGTTGCTCAATGAGGATTACCGAAGAAAAATGGAAGAAATGTACTTCAGGGAGGCAATGCGTGTTGTTGAAAAGGTAACTGACTTTCAAAGCAGGAGGCCGAAAAATGTGGAGGGGATAGTCCGAGTGGGAGTTGATAGCATTGAGATGAACCTTGAGAGAGAGGTGGACCTCTTGCTAACATCTCCCCCTTACCTTCAGGCCCAGGAATATATTAGGAGCTTCAAACTTGAACTTTTCTGGCTTGGATACTCTGAGGAATATATTCGTTCTCTCTCGCGTCTGGAGATTCCTTACAGAAAACCCCCTGACGAGGAAGTTTTGAGTAATCTCTACTGGGAATATCGTGAGAGTGTAAAGAGCCTAAACCATCCAAAGCTGCTACAGATTTACGATTGCTACTTCAAGTCTCTGGTCAGGTTTCTTAATAACGTCCATGAGGATATAAGGGAGCGAATGGCAATATTTGTTGGTCCGGTCAAAATTAGGGGAATACGCGTTCCTATTGATGAAATACTCAGAGAACATCTTGAGAATCTCGGATGGACTCACGAGAGGACTTACATTGATGAAATCGTTGCGAGAAGACTCTTTAAGTCAAGAACAAATCCTGCTACTGGTCTTCCCGATGAACGGACTCCCACGGAGCATTTGCTAATCATGAGGAGGTGATGGTACATGTATCTGTTGCTTTATCTCGTTCCCGATAAGTTGATTTCAGAAAACGCCACGTTAAGAGCCCAAAAGCAGTACCTCCGCTCGTATTTTGAGGAAACTGTTGTTCCAATGCTCCTTGGAACAGGAAACTTTGGAGAGGTTCCTCTTTTTGAGCGAGTTCTCTCGGGCCTAATTAACCTTGAAAATGAATGTCCTCGAGATGCTCTGGAAGAGATAGCTCCAAAATGGTATGTTTTTATGAAACGAACTTATGCTTCCATAGGACCTCGAATCGGAAATTTCACCGAGTCTCTCATTGGACTTTGGATTGGAGCGAATCACATCAACTACAATCTTGATAGATTCCTTGAGGAGCACTTTGGAGTCAAAATAAAAAAGAAAAAACGTTCTCAGATCGATTTTGTGAGGATCAGGAGCCATACTTTGGACCTTATAGAGCTTAGGACGAGTGAGCACACAGGAGGAAGAACAGGTCAGGAATCACTGACCGATAAGTTCGTGAGGTTCTTGGGACTACTTGAAGATTCTAATGTCAAACTCAGGAATGCCCTACTTAATAAAGGCATTAAAAATGTAAATCTACTCGTTGTGACACTCTTCAACGAATCTGGGGAACTTTTAACCCCCAATAATCTGAACAAGGGGAGATACGCATCCCTGGTTGGTTATCTGAGCGAAGAAAGACATCTGGGGGGAAAGATAAAGGAGTTGCTCTCCAAAGGTTACATCCTTCATGCTGGTGAGAGACAGTTCACGGAACCTCCGGATGATATTGAGGTAATCCTAAAGAATGCATTTCTTGAGAAGCGCCGGGTTCTATTGGAGAAGGATGACTTCATTGTTGAAATCGGAATCCTTTGGGGTGACGAGTTTTTCCACAGGTTCACGGGAAAAGGGCTTGAAGAGCTTTTGAGAAATGATATCAAGGATAGAGTCGGCGATGACCTATGGATGTTTCTCGTTCTGACGTTAAACGAGCTTAGGCTCAGGGCAAGTGAAGGAAAATCAACCATCGACATGCTCAGGGATTACCTTCTAAGGTGTGGTGAATTTGAGACACTCATTGAACTCCGCAAGAAGGCCAACTCGTTAGATGAGTTCCTTGACGACCTTGGGAACCTCGTTGACTCGATAATTCCTGGGTTCCTGAGAGAACTCGGTAAGAATGGGAGGAAACTTCGTCTGCTTGGTACTGATGACCTTGTTGCTCAGTACAACTACCTACGGGGAGTGGTTCTACTTACACTTGCCCTTGAGTTCTACCTCAGAAAAACCTAAACCTCCACCCCAATCTTTATCCCCTCGTCCTTCTCTATCTCGCGGAGGAGGAGAACGACCTTCTCGGGCGGGAGCTCCATCCTAGAGAGCAGTTTCTTGGCTTTTCTAACCTCTTCCCGCTTTTCTCCACTTGACCTTCCCTCAAGGTAGTCGAGAACCGCCAGGAGGGCCCCTTTAAGACTCCTGTCGCCGAGGGGCAGGGGCCTCCAGCCGTTTTCGTGAACGTAGACTGCCTTCGGAACTTCAACGCCCGACAGCTTGTCCACAGGCACTATAGAGGGTTTGCCCCTCGCGCGGAGGTAGTTCAGCAGGGTTTCTTCGTCGAACCCCTCGTTGAGCAGGCTCTTGTAGGCTATTTCAAAGGCGTTAAGAAGCGTAGCGAGGCGCTCTAATTTCCCTATCCTGTCCTTGCAGAGCAGGGAAAGCTTTACGAGCACCCTCTCAAGGGGTTCCTCCTCCAAATCCACCGTGAAGAGAATCCTGTCCCTGAGCGAGGTTCCCTCCGCGAAGGCCTTGGCAACCACCCACTTGGCGCCGTTGGTGAGGATTCCGTAGCGGACGCCCCTGCTGAAGCAGTAGCGGGCGAGCTGGCGGAGCGGTTCGTCGCGCTTTATGACGTCCACAGATAGGTTTTTCGCCTCAAGGAACGCCACAATCTCACCGTTGAGGAGGAGCGCGTAGTCGGCTCTCCCGTCTTCGGTTCTCTCCTCTGGCCTGACCTCCTCCGGGTTGTTCCAGTCCCAGCCGAGGGCAGTCATTATCTCGCCTATTAGGTGTTGCTTCACAGCCTCCTCGTTCCTCTCGTAGAGCTTCCTGTGGAGGCCTATGCGGGACATGACGTTGAGAACCGCGCGCTCCATCCCCTCACCTTTTCCCCGTTGGTAAGGCCACCTAAAAGCTTTTGGGGTTTGGGAGCGTAAATTACCGAGGTGGAAACCGTGTGCAGGATACTCTTTGCCATGGGACGGGGGGAGGGGATTGAGCCCCTCGCCAGGGCGTTCATGAAGTCTGCCGAGAACGACCCCTACCGCGCGAGGAGGGGAGGTAAGAACCAGCACCGCGACGGCTGGGGCTACGTCCTCCTGAGCAATGGAAGCGTTTATCACTACCGCTCGGAGAAGGCCGTTTTTGAGGACGGGAAGGGATTTTCAGGGCTCGTTGAGCTCCTTAGGGAAAGCGATAATGCGGTTCTCCTCGCCCACGCGAGGGCGTCTTCCCAGGGCTCGCTCGGGCTCTTCAACGTCCAGCCCTTCGCATTCTCCACGAGGCGCAGTTTTTCCTTCTGGTTCCTCCACAACGGCGACCTCGACAAGGAAAAGATTATCGAGCTGGCGGAGTTCGAGGTGGAAGACCTGAGGGACGCCTCGGACAGCTACGCCTTCTCGGCCTACCTCTGCAGAGCCCTTCAGAGACCTGAAAAGGAAGAACTTCTGAGGCACTACTCCCTCGGGGCGTCGCTGGCAAAAACTATTTTCAACACGGCCACGCTCTTTCTCCTTCCCGACGGGGGCTGGAGGGTCTTCGTGACGGCATACATGACCGACGAGTACTGGAAGAACGACCCCCACAGGGACTACGCGAGGCTGATTGAGCTCGACGGCGATGTTTTTGCGGTTGCGAGCTCGACCCTTGAGCTCTACCACAAAGCTGGCTGGAAAAACGTTCCCAACGGCACCGCACTTCTAATAACGCCCGATGGAATCGAACGCCTTCTCATGGGGTGATGGTATGGACGAGAATGCCCCGATTAGGGTTTACATGACGCGGAAACTCATCGGCGTTTCGCCGGAAGATACGGTAAAGCGGGCCTGCGAGGTTATGATGGAGTTTGACATAGGCTCGCTCGTCGTTGTGGAGAACAACGAGGTTGTGGGCTTCTTCACGAAAACCGACGTCATACGGCGTGTTGTGATTCCAGGGAAGCCCAACACGACACCGGTCCGGGAGATAATGACACGGGAGCTCGTTACGGTAGACGTCAACACCCCACTCCGTGAGGTTCTCGACATAATGGCCAAGAAGGGCATAAAGCACATGCTCGTGAGGGAGAACCGGAAAATCGTCGGGATATTCAGCCTCAGCGACTTGCTGAGTGCGAGCAGGAGAAAGCTTGAAACCGCCATAGCGGCGGAGTGATGTGCCATGATAAGGATTGCCCACATAAGCGACACCCATATCACTGGTGAGAGCGCCTACAAGGGCTACGCCTACGACCTGATAGCCAACGAGGTGAACAGGCTGAACTTTGACTTCGTCGTCCACACCGGCGACGTCACTAACAACGGCCTGCGCGAGGAGTACGAGAGGGCCGAGTACGAGCTCAAGAAGATTCAGAAGCCCCTCGTCGTCGTTCCGGGCAACCACGACGTCAGGAACGTCGGCTACGACCTCTTCGAAGAATTCATCGGCCCGCTCAACGGCGTCTACGAGTTCAAGGACGGAGTCCTAATCTGGGTGGACTCGACGATTCCAGATTTAAGCGACGGCAGAATCGGGAAGCACAAGTTCCGCTGGCTGAAAAAGAAGCTTGAGGA
>Ga0256836_1001123_pt1 | contig 12431 bp, 12 predicted proteins | sample 4561380metaG_FD_185974 | JGI IMG/M metagenome (GOLD analysis project Ga0256836, IMG submission 185974) | Hydrothermal vent microbial communities from Guaymas Basin, Mexico - 4561-380 | ecosystem: Environmental > Aquatic > Marine > Hydrothermal vents | place: Mexico: Guaymas Basin | collected...
CCTTCGTCCAGTGTCTCGAAATTACTACGCCATTTAGTATGGCGTTTATAAAGCAACAGCTGGTGATACAGTTCACCAAACTATAGGTCTCGAAATTACTACGCCATTTAGTATGGCGTTTATTCAATCTAAATTAGAAGCATCTAAGACTTATCTTGAGTGTCTCGAAATTACTACGCCATTTAGTATGGCGTTTATTCCATGTTGGAAATATAAATATTGTGGTTTCGAGCTATAACAATAAGTCTCGAAATTACTACGCCATTTAGTATGGCGTTTATAAAAAAACAGCAATAACGAGCTGCGAAAAAAAACAGTCTCGAAATTACTACGCCATTTAGTATGGCGTTTATCAAAATGAGAAGATATATTACAATGGAAGAAAAAAAGTCTCGAAATTACTACGCCATTTAGTATGGCGTTTATCTGTGCAACAACCTGTAATGGATATTGACGAAGACGTCTCGAAATTACTACGCCATTTAGTATGGCGTTTATCTACTGTAGCAATTGTGACAAGCACTGCTAATAGTCTCGAAATTACTACGCCATTTAGTATGGCGTTTATAGCCTATTGTTAGGCTATTGAGAACATATTGTACTTTATTGTATCTTTATTTATTCCATTAGATGCCTATTTGGGCTAAAAAGTTCGCAATTAACAGTGAAATTTCAAAATACAACTTGCCACTTTAGAACATTTTTAGTCTAGAAGTGGCTATTTTTGGACTTTTCTATTTTTAAAAGTTCGCAAATATAATTGACTTTTTTTCAAAAGTTTAGATTTTCTTATTTTTAGTTTTTATTAAGTTTTAAATAACCCTATAATAGGTATGTGTAAACTAAAACCAAACTAAAAGTTCGCAATACTAAGTAGTGCTCAGTTAGACAAAGAAATATTTGCTAACTTTTTTAAACCCACTCCACAGAGTAAAGCCCTAAAATAGGCTTAAAAAAGTTCGCAATGCATTATTTAACTTTTAAACCAACATATTTGGTTCTTCAAAGGCATCAGCTCTATTTCCTACATCAAAAGATTTTGCTACACAGTTTTCACATAGATGATAAAATCTTAGTGAATCGTACTTCTTGTTTATCAGTTTTTTAAGTTCTATCTCATGGAGTAGTTGTTCTCTTTTTCTTTCTGAGAGTTCTATCTCAAATACAGAGTAGTTTACCCTTATGCCATATGCTCCAAGTAAGTCTGAGAGCTTTGTTCTTCTCTTATCATTGGCGATATCGTAAGTTACTACATATTTCATTAGTATTTACCTATAAATGCTTTGTATTTCGGTATCTCTGCATTCACTACCTTTGCCAAATTGAAAGCTTGTGTTTGTATGATATTTTCCAATTTTTTAGACTCTTTTTTCCACATGGTGTATGAACCCAATTTTTCTTTTATATTTTTTGCTATGAGTTGTCTACTTTTTTTTGTCAACAAACCATCGTTTCCAAGTTTTATGGGCTCATCTTTGTTCAACATACTGATGATGGTACGATCCACAATAAAAGTTCTAAACTCTTCTATCATGTCAAATGTAAGTGTTGGTTTTTTATCATCAAGTGAATGTAAAAAAGACACATTTAAACTCAAACCAGCATGCACCAAAGAGTGCTGTACTTTTCCATATAAAAATGCATACCCATAGTTGAGAGAACTATTGACTATGTCTTTTGCCCCAAAGGTTATGCGCTTTGTAAAAGGCACTTCAAGAATCAGCTTTATAGCATCCCAATAAGAAGCAGAGATACTCCCCTCAAATCCCATGAGTTCATTGATTGAAGATGCTAGTTTCATTTTCACTATATTCCTCTCTATCATTTTTATTTGAGTGTCCAAAATTTTATGGTATTTATTCAAGTACTTAATATAGTTGAGTTGATTTTTTGCCTTTCCTCTTATAAAAGCTTTTGCAAGATCTAAATGTAATGGAGTGTTTAAAATCTTTGCTTGTTTGTTGATACTTTGTGTCATACTTGCTTTGTAAGTTATAAGAGAAGCATAACTTGTAGCATCATGGTTTATAAAGTCTATGGTTATGGCATTATCGGCACATTTTTTTATAACATTTGTACTAAGTGAGTAGCCTTTACCTTCAAATACAATACGTGTAACTTTATTTATAGGAAATGTGTTTTGTACTTTTCCATACTTTTTAAGTACAAACTTATTTTTAGATATACCAAGCATCAAACCAGGAGTAGAGATATCTAAGGTTGCATCATTTGCAAATTTTTTCGCATATTTATTTTTCTTTTTGGCAATTTTTGAAGAGGTGTCCTTGTATGACTTGTTAGCTAAATATTTTTCATAACCTATTGCGATGATAAGTTCTATCTTATCTTTAAGTTCTTCTATCTCAAAAAGAATTTCCAAATTGACTTGTTCTAAAAAAATTTTGAACTCTTTTTTCGTAGTGACACTTTTTGACTTTTTTGACAGATACACCTTATGTGCAACAGAATCGATAAGAGCATTTTGTAAAGCGATAAACTGTGCCGAATTTTTTACCAAAATTTTTAAATAATAATTTTTCAATCCATACAAATATGAATTTAACTCTTTTACATACTTTGCAAATCCAGATTTATCTTTTGAGAGTTTTTGAAGTTTTGCAAGACTCTTTTGTACTCTTTTTTCTTCTATGTTACGATTTCGTCCTTGAAAATCTACTCCTAAGAACATAAAGCCATCTTTTATGTGTACTACTTCTGTTTTTTCATAACTTAGTTTCAAGTGTAAGGATTTTAAAAACTTTTTGAGTTCTTTAAGAGTTTTATAGGCTTCATTTTTTCCTTTAAAAAGCATTACAAAGTCGTCTGCATAACGGACAAAGTGAACACTATTTTCTTCCAAATACTTATCCATTTTGTCAAGATATATATTGGACAGAAGTGGTGACAATATATCCCCTTGATATACTCCATATAGATGTTCATCATAATTTTGTTCTTTAAAAGCTCCCACTTGTAAAAAAAGCGATATAAGTCGTATGAGTTTTTTGTCTGCGATCTCTTCATCTAAGATCTTAAGTAAAATATCATGGTCAATAGTTTCAAAAAAATTCTCTATGTCACTTTTTACAATAATAAAGTTCTTCTTGTTGATAAGGTCTGTTGTCCTATTTATAGCTTTTAGGGTTGATTTACTTTGTCTATAAGCATAAGAAGATTTTGAAAATGTTTTATCAAAATATGGATTCATATTTTGGTACAACACTCTTTGGATGATTTTATCTTTTATGGCACTTAAACCTATAGGTCTTTTTTCATCCGAATTTGGTTTTTCTATCTCTATTTTTTTGAGAGGCTCTGGAGAATATGTTCCTTTAAGCACCCTCTCTTGTATATTTAGTATATTTTGAGACAAATCTTTTTCAAAATCTCTAAAACTAACATCATCTAGTCCACTAGAGTTCTTACTTATCTCTAAATAAGCCTCGTGTAAATTCTCTTTTGTGATGATGTAGTTTAGAGGTTTTGTGAACATTTACTTCAGGTACTTCTTAAACACTTTTTCATCACCTTTGGAGAGCTTAGGCTGTTTATCTTTAAATGCTTGAATAATTTTTTTCTGCTCAGGTGTAGGTTTTGGGACTTTACCAAATGAGTCTTTGAGAAGTTTAAATGCTTCTTCTAATGTTTTACACTCAAGTAAAGAATCAATGCCTTCTTTTGCTTTGTTTGCTTTTGCATTTTTTGCATCTTCTATCTCTTGCAATCTTTTTGCTTCTGCTTCCTCTTTTTTCTTCTTTTCTTCTTCTAATGCTTTCACTTTTTCAGCTTCTGTTTTATATGGTGAAAAGCCTGTAAACTTACCATATCCAACATTTGTTTTAGCACCAATACCTAAATCTTCTAGAATATTTTCAAAGAGTTTTCGTTTTTTCTCCTTAGAAATAGTTCCATCAGAAAGTTCAAAGTCAAAGCGAAAAGTAATATCTGGCAACACTTTTATAAAACGAAGTGGTTTAGGATCTTTGAGTGGATCTGCATGCGGTGTAATAAAGTCATCCCCTAAAATTTTACCCTCTGCATGAGAGATTGTTACATCAAAAAATATGTCGTTATTGTTAAAAATCTCACTTTCTAATTTTTTTATGTCAATACTAGTATCGCCTAAAAGGTCCTCTATATATTCAGGATGCTTAAAAGCACTTCGTAAAACTCCTTTAAGAGATGATCCTTGTATGACGGGTAAGCCACTCGTATAATCAAAATGAAAGCCAAGTATAGCCTGTTCTTTAACATGAGGGAGTTCATGAGAATTACCACTTCCTAGTAAAAGTCCTGGGTAGGTAGTCGTTGCTGTAAAGTGTGTGTTTCCTAGTACTATGGCATTAGTAATTTCTGGCGTTTGAGAGATGATGTTTGCTACTTTTGCTTTTATCTTCTTCTCATTCTCAGAACTTTCTAAGTTCTCATATTTAATATCTTTAAAGTAGTCCTTGTAAAAAAGCCATCCTATGTTTGCACTACTCATCTTTTGTCCCTTTTTCAAGTTTAAAAGTTCTTATACTTAGTTTGATTGCGATTGAGATATCTAAAATTTTTGATTTTATTATTTCATTATTATTATGGAGTACATATGATAATAAAGTTTCTTCTTGAGTTTTATTATCTAACATTTTTAAAATTAAAGATGTAAGTTTTGATTTATCTTCTTTTGTAGGAGCATCTTTCTTTTCAAAAAGTGCTAACGTTGGTAAAAGTCCACTCTGCATTACACTTGCACCAAACGAGGATATATAGCCATTATAAGCAGATGGTATCTTACCATCGCTAAACTCTCTATCTAAAACTTCTATAGCTTTAGGTATATAGCTCTCTATTCTTTTTTTACTCATCACTACACCTTTTTAACTAGGCTGTAACCATAGCCTATAGACTTGTTTGCACCAAACTGGATTCTTCCACCATCTCTGTCAAATCTACTCTCAAAACTCTTTATCTTTTGATCATAATCTTTAGGGTCAAGATTATCAGCTTTGCCGATATAAAAGAAAAATTTGGACTTTTTAGGAACTACCTCTTCATACCATAGGTTTTGACTTACGCCATCTTCAAGTGCATTTCTGGCTAAAACAGGCAAATCTAATGCTTGAAAATCACTCTCATCAAATAGAGCTAGGTTCTCACCTAAAAATGGTGTGAGTTTTGAAGTGTCAAATCTATCACTTACTGCTGTGTCATCTTCAAGCACAGTGTTTGTAATATTTTGAAAAATCATAGGTTTATGTTTTTGTGGTTTTAGTTTAGAAAACTCTACAAGTTCTTGTTTAAGTGTTTCATCAAACTCAATATCAAAGTTCTCTATACTCTCTAGTAGATTTTTTATAACTGCCGGACTAGTAGCATTGAAGTATGACTTTACATTACTTCTTACTGGTCTTGTGAGTAGTTGTGCTTCAAAAAAGCTATAAGCCCCTCCAGTATGAGAATCTTTATCATCATTGGAACCACCAAAGATATACTTTACCATCATACTTGGCTCTTCTCCTGCGACAGAAAAGTGTTCTCTAAAGGCACCCTTTAAACTACTACTATTTATATTTGGTAGGTTTGTAATGGCATCACGCTGTACTTGATTGTCGATAACATCAAAGTTAATCTCTCCGCTTCCTACATGAAGGTTAGTAAGTGTCTCTATAGTATAAAGTTCTGTTTTCATTAGTTTTGTCCTTTTGAGTATATGTTGTAGCCTAGCTGTTGGCAGTTTTTGTTATTTAGATTTTCTATAAGTTCTGGTGTTGGGTTTATGAAAAGTGAGCCTTTTTCATAGAGAAAAACTGTAGATGATTTTTTAAACTCACTATGCTTTGTTGCATGTTTTTTGTTGACTAAGTTTCTATAGCTTATTTCACTTGTGATGGCAAAGTCACAATGTTCTTTTATATCAATAGTAATGTATGCATCACTGAGTAGTGTTAGGTAGCCATTTTTATCTTCATACTTTAGCACTTCATTACTCTGTGTAACTTGCATTTTAAAAGGTGATGTGTCTGCTCCTAAAGTAACGATGCTATCTTCTAGTGCAAAATCAGATTCTATAAAACATGTAAATAAAAAATCATCTTTTAAAAGGTATGATGTCTTCTTGAAAAAAGCATTATCACCACCACCTTTTTTTATACCTATCTGTTGCACTTCTTCAAATATATCGCTACTTTTGTAGTTTTTAGAGTTGTCAACAGTTACAAAGTTATCATAAATATTTACTTTAGGGTTATAGCCGTGGAGTAAACCACTCTCATACTTAAAACTGTCAATGTCTACTTTTTTGATGATAGCTAAACCATTTTTACTTAAAAAAAGTGGGCTTATACTTTTTAATGCTCCAAACTCTTGGAGTCTTGAGTCAAGTATAGAAAATTTTTCAACACCGACTAGGTTTTTAGCTTCATTTTTAGCTTGTTTATCAACCCATTCGCCTCTTAGCTTTCGAGTAAGAAGGCCTGCTTGCATCATCATCTCTTTTTTGAGCATACCTTGGAGTGCAGACTGTTGAGGAAACTCTCTTGAATGGACTAAATATGTTCCATTCTCTTCATCTCCTTTTACTCCAAAGGTATTGTCTCCACCAAAAAGAAATGGGGCTAAAGGTTTTAAAGTTATTTTATATCTCATTGCTTATCTCCTTTTACAAACTTTACAAATCTTAGTGTCGAGTAGATTATGTTTAGTTTTTCATCGTCTTTAATATCACTGTTTGCATATACTGCATATATAAATGTAGTAAGTTGTTCAAAAAATTCTTTATACTGTTTATGCTCATCTTTATTGAAATAATTTACAAAAAAGTTAGCTATCTTCTCTTTGGATGATGATATAGAGTTTAACATAACTCTATGAGTCTCTATTTTATGGTGGAGAGAGTGAAGGAAGTTATCCACCCCATCACCACCTTCAATACTTGAAGATATAGCTAAAAATATTTTATAAATATCTTCATGCCCCTTATGAATAATTGTCTCAAAAGTCTGTCCACTATGTTTACTTACTTTAAATGCTATATTATTTTTTTGTTCACTTTTTGCTTTGTGAAAAAGTAATTCTCTACTACTTTGAAGTGCTTCATAAAGAGGATGTTTAATGTAAGTTATATTTACACCAAAAGAAAGAGTCGCTTTTTTGTGAAATTTTGCATCAAAATCTTTTGAAATTGCATCACAAAGATTAAAAATAGTTTTATCTCCACTCATAACAGGAGCAAAAAATAGCAGATCGTCGCCACCAGCAAAGATGGTTTGCCCACCAAACTCTTTTATAAGCTTTGCTGAGTTAATACAGTAGTCAAAAAGGTGTTTAGAAACATTCTCTAAAGCATTTATATCTTCTATAACATTGCTCATATTATCAGCATCTACATGAACTGTTGCAAAATATTTTTTATATGTTAATTTTTTTAAATCATCTACAATTTTTTTATTCTTTACAAAAAAATTCTCTTTATCTTTTAAAGTTTTTTGTAGTAAATTATTCTCATACTGTGATATGTTATAAAAAAGTTCTTTTGTATCTAAATAAGGCATTAAAGAAAGTATAGGGTTTTCACCATCTTTAAGATTTTTTTCCAAATAATTAATTTGAAAATAGTTTTGTAAAAACTTATAATCTATCTCTAAGTCAATAGATAGAACTTTTAATACCTTAGCAATACTCTCTTCTAAAAGTTCTAAATCTCCATCTTGACTCTTAAAAATAAATCTATCGTGAAAAAGTCCTATATCTAGATTGTCATCAAAAATAGTAGTATCTTTTATGTAAGGAACAACAAAATCTCTTGTCTTAAACTCTTTGATTATTTCTCGCATAATGTAAGAGAAGATATAACTCGCACTCCACGCCTCTTTAGGTTTTTTAGCATTTTGGAGTGTTTTGTAGATTGGTCCTATTGTTAGTCCAATGTAGTTCATATGCTTGCCTTTATGTCTTTAAATATTTTACTTAATATGCTGTATTCTTTTTGCTTGTGATACTCTGGTTCAATATGTTTTGATAAATCTATCTTAAATGTAAAATCAAAAAAATCATCAAAATCAAATATTTTAGGAGTTGATAGTTTTAAATCACCTGCTTTATTTGACTGAATAATAAATTCTTTATCCAATATATCTTTTACTGTTTGATTTGACCAAAAATAAATCTTATTATTTATTATTTTAAAGGTTATTGGAGATTTATACCGTTCTATATCTGCATTCTTTTTTGATATAGTTGTTCTATATGACATCCACGATTGATCACTAGAAAGCCCAAATAAATCCCTTAATAAATAATTTTTATCTGATGTATACTCTACTGCTTCACCTGATTGATTTTTCAATACACTTTTAAAGTAGTTTTCTTTGATAGCTTTCTTATCCCAAGTCCAACCTTTACTTTTTGCATACGAGAAGATAGCGGGTTTACTATAAAATCTTGTTCCTTCTCTATTTGGTAAGTTTATACCTTGTCTTAAAAACGAGTAGAGTATTTTTATATCATTTTCCCAGTCATTTGTAGAAAAACTATAAACTTTATACGGTACTAATTTAGGATTAAACTCTTTTTTATCAAGATAAAATCCACCATACCCTTTACTCTGTCTTGTACCAAAGTTTGTATTTGCTAAAAAAGCTTCAAAGTGCTCTTCTATGGCATCTTTTACAACTTTATTAAAACTTAAAAAACTAATCGTAAAAATCTTGGTATAAAGTTTATATTTCTTATCTTCCCCATCTCCCATATTTCCAAAAAATAGAGATTCTTTCTTGTTTATATCTAAAGAATTAGATATATTTTGTTCTATTTTTACTTTATAATCCAAAGATTTATGCCCATTTACATTTTTTTTATAAGGTAATCCTTCGACTTGTTCTAATAAAAACCTATCAAACTTAGGTTTCAACTCAGTTGCCCTAAGTGTTGCACCTCTTTGTTCACTTTGAAAATGAATGATTGGTGTGTGTTGTTTGAGTGTAAACTCGACTTTAAACTTACTCATGATTCTCCTTTTTTAAAAAATTTAAAATAAACGGGGAGAATGGATGCTGATGCCACTACTAAAAAGAAAGAATTCCATCCATTTGTAAATACCCAATCCCCGAGAGTATTCATACCTAAAAAACCAGTTACAAGTGAGGCGGGAAGTAAAAAACCTCCTAACATTGTAAGTTGATTCATTTTTTGAGCTGTTTTTTGTTCTTCTATCATACGAACATAAGAATGCAGCTCATTTATTTCATTGTCTAGGTCTTTCATATACTTTGGTATCTCCATCACCTCCATCGCCTGATTATAAAGTTCAATCCCTTGATCTTGAGCCGTTACTTCTTTAAAATAAAGTTTATTTAAAAAATTGAGATATTTTCGGTAAAGAGTTTGTGCATTTTTCACAAGTTCTTCATCTTTTTGACTTGTAATATTTTGAATTTCATCAGAAAAGCTAATAATAGAAGCACGATAAGCAAGTAATAGAGTAAAAATTTGAAAGTAAATAGTTTGCATATGTGGCAAAAGTCTTTCTTTTCCAAACCAACTACCAGTTAAAGCAACAAAAGAATAACGAGACATACCAAATAAAGTTCCCCATTCTACCCATCTTCCGTAAGTAGACTTAGCTATAAAATCTTTGGTCATCGCTCTATGCTGACAAGTTTTCTCTTTTCCATCAATAAAAATATATTTATACCAAAAAGAGTCAGTTTCATATATATAATTATTATTTTTGTATTTTTGAAGTTTTTTTACAAGACGATCACTGTTATATTGTGATATAACGAACATTCTGTCATCTATAATTGGTCTCAAAGATTTCATCGCAAAATTTTGATTTATAAGTCTTGTAACAAAGCTTGGTAACAATTTTTCATCTAAATTTTTCAAAGAATAAAAAGGATAAAAACATTCTTTTATCTTTTTCTCCCCTACAAGAGAAAGTGTAATAGATTTAGCCAAAAATGCTTGTTTTGTATCTTTAATATCTTTTTCACCCAAAAATTGAGGATAAATTCTACGTCCAAATTCATTGATTGCTAAGATATCCTTTGGATCTTTATATTGAGTGTTTATAAGATTAAAACTTAATATAGCTACATCTGTATTAAAGATACGCAGAGAAATCCCATCAACTTTAAGAGTATAGTTTTTCTCCATACACTCTATAGTATATGTTCCCTCTTGTTCCATATATTCAAAATATCTTGAAATTGGATTCTTATCATCTTTATTATTAAAAAGGGCATCTTGCACATGTTTATAAAAATAGATAAACTCATTATAATCTCTATTTTCTTCTATCTCAAAAGCTTGATACTTCCAATTTGCTTTTTTATCAAATTTCCCCTCAAATGTAAGAGGTAACATAAAGGTGTGGTAACTTATGATGTTGTCACTCATATCTCTTAAACTCCTCAATAAGTTTTTTGATCATTTCTTTGGAAAGTACAGTATCTTTGATACCGACAAATCCAAAAGTGCCGCCACCATAATAATAATTTTCATTCGAAATATTTTGTAGTGATAAAAAATATAGCACTTTTTTAACTTCATAACCATAAAAAACTATTTTAATATCATTAAAAATTATATATTGTGTAAATTTATCATATATGCTATCTGTTATAGCACTAAAATGATCTATAGTTGTTTTAATAATATGAGGTGGATTTGCCACTTTAATTGATTCTTGTGCAATTTTTTCATCTGAGAGGGAAATACCTTGTGCTAATCTATCTGCTTCTCTTATTTTCACAATTTCATCTTGTGTGGCTCCAAACTCTTGTAAACCTGGGATGTAAGATACATCATTGATGGCAACAAGTTGCTGCCATCTATTGAGAGATACATTTAAAATCTTTGCTATCTGTTCAAGAGAACTTGGTTTATATGAATTTTCACCATGATGATCAATAAGTGTAAAGTTTCTTGGTTGAGATATATCTTCATCTAACTCTACTGCTATAAAATGCTCTTTATCATTTAGTAGAGATTGATAAGCACTTAGAGATGCTCCCCATTTAAGTTTATAATCATAATATTTTTGATTGTTTTTTTCTAAAAGATTACGAATTTCAATCATTTCTAAATCGTAACCTCCTAATAAAAATATTTTTTTCATTCTATGTCCTAATTGATCAGCTAACAATTTCTAAAAAATGCTTTTTATCAAAAGCTTGTGTATTTGTTACTGTTCCAGCAGTATAAACACTACTATCTTTATCCCAAATCTACCTTTTTTATAAACTTGGATCTAAGAGTACCACATTTGTTTGAAATTTCACATCTCTTCCTTTAGTATTGAGACTTGCATTATAGTCTATAGTATAAACGAACAGATCATTATCTTGCTTTGAAATTTTCACTCTTGCTCTACATTCAAGTATCTGGAGTTTATCGTCATTTGTTTTTTTCAACTCTTGGATATCACTCAGTGTAATCTTCATATCTTTAGCATTTTTTAAAGTAATCAAGTCATTTTTTATCAAAATATTTTCTACATGATGATTTATAGAGGCTTGAACATCTTGTGTATCACAATGAAGTTCCATATTTTGTGCTATATCAGCATGAATCGCCTTTACAGACTCTCCTGCCATACTCATAGCTAATCCTATAATGAACAATGCCATGATACTATCCCAGATCCATACTCCAATCTTTTTTACAAGAGAGTAGTTCTTTGATTGTATCACTTTATGAGTACAAATTGACAATAATATAAAGGCTATAATTGTCACCAATATACTAAATAAAGCTGCTGTATCTTCAGAACTAAATGCAAAAAAGTCAAAAGCGAAAGTTGCAATAAATACACCACTAAATACTTTCAACTGACATTTAAAGATACCCTGCTTTGGCACTGTGACTTCTTCTTTTATTTTTTTCTCATTATTTTCTATAGACATTTTATTTCCTTGTTTTGATTCAAATATTTTTCAATCTGCATCATATATGAAAGTAACTATTTCTTATTCGAGAGAGGGAGATAGGGGTGATACCAAGATAAGAAGCAACATGATATTGAGGAATCTTATCTAAGATATTTTTCATTGTAGCCTGGAGATATTGATATCTTTGAGTAGGTGTCTTTGTTAAAAAATTATAATAAAACAGGTCCATATCAACATATGCCAATTCTGCCATTCTCCTTCCTACATATTCCCATGTTTTGTAGTTGTTGTAAAGTGTATAAAGATCTTTTTTTGAAAATATCACCACTTCACTATCTGTTAAAACTTCAAAATTACGATTTGATGGAAGTTGTGTTGAAAGGCTACTTAAATCAACTACAAAAAGATTTGCAGTACGGGATTCATCCTGTAAGCCTCCCCAAAAACTAGACTACTAAAAACGGAATAATTCTGATAAAATAAATCAGGAGCATTTATGCGAAAAAGTAAGTTCAGTGAGAAACAGATTATAGAGATTCTAAAAGAGATCGAAGA
>Ga0256836_1001124_pt1 | contig 12429 bp, 10 predicted proteins | sample 4561380metaG_FD_185974 | JGI IMG/M metagenome (GOLD analysis project Ga0256836, IMG submission 185974) | Hydrothermal vent microbial communities from Guaymas Basin, Mexico - 4561-380 | ecosystem: Environmental > Aquatic > Marine > Hydrothermal vents | place: Mexico: Guaymas Basin | collected...
CCCGTCTCAAAAGGCCACACTCCTTTCTATCCCTATTTTAGCGGGTGCACTACTTCGTATACTTTTAGGCTTTGGAGTAGATAAATTTGGTCCAAAGAAAACTGCACTGATTGCACAAAGTGTTGTTATCTCTGTACTTTTTTATGCATTTTTCAGAGGTGAGAACATTACATATAATGAACTTTTAGTTGTAGCACTCGGTCTTGGTTTTGCAGGAGCTTCTTTTGCAGTTGCACTTCCACAAGCCGGACAATGGTACCCGCCAAAACTCCAAGGTGTTGTACTTGGAATCGCAGGTGCCGGTAATATCGGTGTTGTTGTTGACTTCCTGTTTGCTCCAAAGATCGCAGAGATCTGGGGCTGGCAAGCAGTATTTTTAGTTGGCGGTGTACTTTCAACATTTATTTTTGTTATGTATCTCTTTTTAGCAAAAGATGCACCCCAAGAGATCTACAGACCACGTCCTAAAAAACTAAAAGACTATCTTAAACTACTCCGAGACAAAGATACATGGTGGTTCGGTCTATTTTATGCTGTAAGTTTTGGTGGATTTGTCGGATTTGCAAACTACATGAAAGTTTACCTTATGAATACATACCAGACTGATATGTCTGCGTTTGGAATGGATGTGTTCAATGAACCAAATGTAAAAGTAATCGCTGGGTACTTCGGTGCACTTACTATCTTTGCAGGAGCGATTCTGCGTCCTGTTGGCGGTGGATTAGCCGATAAGATGGGTGGTATAAAATCACTCTATATCTTTTTTGGTGCTGTTGCTGTTTTGGCTACTATCAACGCACTTGTTGCCTTACCGTTTTGGGTAGCGATTGTAGTTTTGTTTTTCATTATGGCATCTCTTGGGATGGCAAATGGAGCGGTTTTTCAACTTGTACCGCAAAGATTTGGTAAAGATATCGGAATTATGACAGGTCTTATCGGTGCTGCAGGTGGTATCGGTGGGACAATTCTTGTAAAAACACTAGGTTGGTCAAAAGCCGCTTTTGATGGTTACTCTGCAGGTTTTATGATATTTGCGGGTATCGTTTTAGTAGCAATTGCAGGTATTTCATTGGTAAAAACAAGATGGAGAACAACGTGGGGTGTACAAGCCGGCGGAAGAATATAGGAGGGAGAGAGCGTAATGACTTTAGAAGAAGCTAGATTAGCAAGAAGTAAAAAAGTAAATAAGATAGAAAAGGTCAAGGATCTTAAAAATCCTATGGAGGCCTTTGACGCCATAAGCAGATACGCAAAAGAGGGATATGATTCCATTCCTGATGAAGATAAAAAATACTTTTTAAAATGTTTTGGTATCTATGACAAAGACTCTCTGACTCCAAAACAGTTTATGATGCGTGTAAGAGTTGCAGGTGGTCACCTAAACGCAGCACAGGCAAGAACACTCGGAGAGATTGCACAAAAGTATGCTCAAGATTATATTGACATCACAACACGTGCACAGATTGAATTTAGATATCTCAATATCGAAGATATCCCTGCTATTTTAAGTGAACTTGAGAGTGCCGGTTTAAATGCCTACCAGACAGGAGTGGACAATTTTAGAAATATCGTCACAGACCCTCTTGATGCGCTTGGATTTGACAATATTCTTCCATCATTTGAACTACTTAAAAAACTTCAAGATAAATTTCTTTTCAATCCTGAGTGGATATCAACCCTTCCAAGGAAGTTCAATACTGCAATCACAGGCTCTACTGCAAACAGATGTAATGTCTTTGGACATGACTGTTGTTTCGTTTTAGCACAAAAAGATGGTCTTTACGGTTACAATATGTATCTGGGAGGACGTGTTGGAATGATAGCAAAGAGTGCAGATATCTTTTTGGCAAGTGAGGAGGAGGTATTACTTGCGTTTGATGCGCTCATTGATATCTTCAAAAAATATGGATTTAGAGATAACAGAAATAAAAACAGACTGCATTTTTTGATAAATATGGCAGGTATGGATAGTATCACTACCGCTATACGTGAAGTTGCAGGTGTTGATTTTGCGACTGCTGGAGATACTCTTACAACTCTCAATGCTCATGATACACAGCATGGAAAGATGCAGCTCAAAGATGGAACTTTTGGTGTTCAGATAGTTGTACCTTCTGGTATTTTTAGCGGGAGTGCCCTGCTGAGAGCTGCAAAGCTCAGTGAAGAGTTTGGAAACTCTGAGCTGCGTTTCAGTGTTGAACAAAACCTCTATATTCTTGGAGTCAAAGATACACAGAAACTGCTTCAAAATGGGCTCTTTAGAGAGTATAAAAATGTAAACTCTCCGTATCTGAACAACCTTATCGCATGTGCAGGAACAGAGCACTGCAGCTTTGGGGTTATAGAGAACAAACGTGATGCTATTGCACTCTCTGAGTACCTCACAAACGCAGTACCTCTTGAGAGTGGACGTGTAAGACTCTACTGGTCTGCCTGTGTAAAAGGGTGTGGAACACATGAGATCGCAGATATCGGTTTTGAGGGGTGTAAGGCAAAAATAGATGGTGTCACTGAAGATGGTGTACACATTACCCTTGGCGGTAAAATTGTAAGTGATGGCAAAAACGGTTACACTGTTTTAAAATCAGCACCACTGAGATTTGCCCGTTTTTATGTTGAGAGTTTAGTGCTAGAGTATAAAAAACTACGAAACAAACAAGAGTCATTTGAGCAGTTTCACGATAGAGTTCTCACACAGTACACTCCAGCCTATATTGGATTTTATATGAGACTCCAAGCCTACTTAAGAGCCAAGAAGATACCAAATGAGCTGCGTATAAACGCAGTAGCAAAAACGGGTAAAAATGAAGAGTTTGAGCTCTTTGAACTTGGTCGTAAACTCTACTATCAACTTGCAAAAGAGGAAGCTTACACAGCCTACAGTAGATTTACAAATAAGAACAAAAGAGAAAAACTTCTTGATTTGCGTAAAATAGATCCTGATATTGATGAAAATATAGCACAGATGACATTTAAAATGCTAGAATCTGAAGAGAAACGTGCAGTAGTTTTCTCTGAACTCATAGAGTTTATTACCCTCTAAAAGGAAAAAGTCATGCCAGCACAAAACATAAAAACATCAGGTTTCTCTCTTGCCAAAGGCAAAGAACTCACCGGAGATGACTTTTATGCTGTAAAAAATATAGGCAACATAACTGTTGGCATAGTTTGTGATGGTGTTGGAAGTGCTGAGTATGGTGCTGAAGCTGCAAAAAGAACAACCCAATATCTCATAAACAACTTCAAAATACGTCCAAAAAGCTGGAGTATCGAAAAATCAATTAACACTTTCATAAAGTCAATCAACGCTATTTTATACCAAGAGTCACAAATCAATTATGAACGCAGTGAACTCATTACAACGCTTACTATTGTAGTAATTGCAGGAAACAGACTCTATGGTGCAAATGTCGGTGACAGCAGAGTCTATATCTATCGTGAAGATAATCTCAACCAAATCTCTTATGACCATGCTATGGATGAAGAGGGATATGAAAATGTTTTGACCCAAGCCATAGGAATAGACAAAGAGGTTGAGATTCACTATTTTGAAAATACCATAAAACAAAACGATAAGATTTTACTTTGTAGTGATGGTTTGTATAATATTTTAGATAATGAAGCAATTAAAAAACAACTCTCCATAGGTGGAGCAACAGCACTTGTAAAAAAAACAAGCTCTTTAGTCGAAGACAACCTCCCTGATGACACAACCGCCGTTGTACTAGAAGTGCTCAAAGTTGATGAGAGAGAGATACTTAAAAAGCAAGAGCTGCTTATTCCTCAAACACTTAAAAAGGGAGAGGTTATAGATGGCTACATCCTTGAAAAGCCACTTATCCAAAACAAAAGAACCTGGCTATGCAGAAAAAAAACAAAACAGTATGTTCTTAAGTTTGCACCTGTTGAAGCCATAGAAGACCCAACGCTTCTTGATCTGTTTGTAAAAGAGGCATGGAATGCCAAACGACTAAAAGCTGACTGTTTTGCAAAAGCAGTTATTCCCAAAAACAGAACGATGCGTTATTATGTTATGCAGTATATTCAAGGTAATAATCTCGAAGAGTATCTTCAAAAACGCCAACTCACAGTAGATGATGCTGTTGAGCTTGCAAAGACACTCCTTGAGATGGGGCAGTATCTCATTAAACGGGATTTGGTTCATGGTGACATCAAGCCGCACAACATAATGGTTGTTAAAGATGAAGATGAAAATCTGAAATTTAAAATCATTGATTTTGGAAATATCACAGAAGTTTTCTCTACAAATTCAAACGCAGGAACACCAAGCTTTCTCTCTCCGCAAAGATTTCAAGGTGAGGCGATTAGTGAGACGAGTGAAATATTTTCCATAGGTGTTACACTCTACCTCGCACTTACAAAAAAATATCCTTACGGAGAGATAGAACCTTTTTCAAATCCCTCTTTTAAAGAGGCGCAAAGACCAAGCAAACACAATGCAAACATCCCTAAATGGCTTGAGAGTATCATTCTTCGTTCTATCTCACGTGATGAGGACAAAAGGTATGAGCACTACTCAGAGATGATCTATGAACTGCAAAGACCACAAAATGTAAAACCCTACTTTAATGAAAACAGCTCATTAATTGAAAGAGACCCTATTTTGTTTTACAGAGTCGGTTTTACAGTAATGACACTGCTTAATCTTGTTCTTTTGGCACTCCTGCTAAAATAAACATATAAAAAGGAGAATTATGAACGGTAGTACTGATATAACGACTTTAACGATAAGAATGGCGATTTTTCTGATAATAGCGGGGATTTTTTTCTTTGTGCTTAAGAGTGGAAAAAAAAGAAATAATAGAAAACGGTAGTATCATTTGATACTACCAAAGAGAGTTAAAATAAACTATTTTAACTTTCCGTTTCCATAATGCTTAAAGAGGTAGTCTGTTACTGTTTTTACATCTTCTGGTGAGATCGGTGCTTTAAAATGAATAATCATCTTCTCAACTTTTTCCTTCCAAAATGCGCGAGACTGTGGACCTTGGTTGATAATATAGCCAAATGAGTGACACATCAGACAATTTGCCTGAACAGCATCAAAACCTTTGCCCATTTTAATTTGATAAGATATATACGGAACTTCTATATCACCCTCAACTTGTGCAAAAAGAGAGTTTACCAATCCAAATGTCAATATAACTGATAATAATATTTTTTTCATTTTTTTTCCTTATATAACTTCTACGGTAACTTCATCAATACCATTGTACTTGTATCCACCATGGTTCCATCCGATATCTTTTGCGAATGGCTGCTCATCACCTAAACGGTTAATTGCTTTTGCCATAAATGTCACCTTGCCATATTTTGTCGGTTTATATGCATATCTAAATTCAGTATATGCATAGCGTCCGTTTTCCTGTTTAAGCGTGGCACTTTCCCAGATTTTTCCACCATCAGTTGAGATAAGTACCTGCTTGATACCATGCCCGTCATCAAAAGCAACTCCACGCACTACAACGTGTGAATTATGATATACCTGCATGCCATTTTCAGGGTAGCCTATAACAGATTTTACATTCATATTTGTGATAGGTTTTGTAGGTTTAAACTTATGCTCCGGTGTTTCACTCTCAGTCTCATTATCAGGAACACGGTATGCCACATCCATAAAGAAAAGAGATTTATATTTATTTGTTACCGTAATGTTACTAAGCATTTTTACCCAGCTGTCTGAGTAGTATCCAGGAATGACCAAACGTAGTGGAAAACCATTAAGATACGGCAGGTCTTCACCATTCATCTCATATGCAACAATCACATGGTCGTCAAGTTCTTCAAGTTCTAATTCTCTTACAAAGTTTGGAGTTTCATAGTATGCTGCATTGTCTTTACCGTTAAATCCAATCCAGTGTGCATCTTTTTTGAGCCCTGCTTTTTGTAAAAGGTCAGAGAGTCTTACACCTTTCCATTTCGCACAGCCCATAGCACCACTACCCCATTGGATTCCACCGGCTATCGGAGTAAATGCAGAGCGGCTGTTACCACCACATTGGAGTACTGCAGTAACTTCAACCTGCTCAAAATCCTCTTTCAGCTCTTTTATAGAGATTTCTAAATCTTTTTCAACTAAACCATTGATTTTAATCGTATATGTATTCGTATCAATGTGTGTCGGGATATCCGGCAAATGCCATCTGACGAAAAACTCATCATTTTCTGTTATACCTCTGGCAAAAGTGCTTCTTGGTGATTCGAGCAATGGCGGTCTGTCGGAGTAGGTAATAAGTGGTCGTTTCTCAGGAAATGCCATTTTTGCAACTGCTCTGCCATCCTCTGGCTGGTGTGTTTCGCCTGCAGATAAAGATGTAGATCCAAGAATAGCTGCTGAAGCCACAATGGAAGTTTTAAAAAAATCTCTTCTCTTCATAAGTTTTCCTTATAATTTTTGCTTATGGAAATTATTATATCAGATTTATATTAAAAAGAATTAAAGTTTTTGATACTTTTGTGATACGTTTAACTGCACTAAAGAACTACTCATCAAGTTCCGAATATCCTTTTTGTATTTGTGCTTTTTTTGCCAACAGGTTTGCTTTACTTGTTATATCCTCACCTACTACATGGTAGTGTTGATGAAGATTTTCTAAAGATGTATCTATTTTGTCACGGAGTTCTTGAGAGAGTTCATGGAACTTTTCACCTACTGCGTTTAGTTCCTTTTTCCTATCTGTTTGCAACTCTTTTGCTAAAATAGTCAACTCTGCCTGAGATTTGACATAATCTGATTTTATATTTTCTATATCTCTTAGTAAAATCTTTACCTCATAAAAAACATCTCCGAGTTCTCTATTTTTTTCACTCAACTCATCCATCTTTTTTGAGGAAAGAACCATCTGTTTCATAATGAGTTCACTCTGTGTACGGATATTTATAAGTCTGCTTTCACTCTCATGCAAAGAGGTAGAGATAACACCTGCATTTGACTTCAAAAGTAACATCTCTTTTTCAAAATCTTTTACAATCGTTGCAAATTGTCCTGTCGTCTCACTTACAATTTTTTGAGCAATATTTGTCGCAGTAGTGTTTAATCTGTCCAGCTTCATCTGCACATCACGTATATCATCAGATATTCCAAATCGACTCTCTACAGCCTTTTTAAGGAGTTCCTGAAGCTTGTTATAGTGATCTTTTTCAGAAATTCGCAAAATATCAATGTGCTTATGTACGACATCATCAAGTTTTGGAAGCTGCTCCTCACTAAAATATTTAAATGAGCTTTTAACATCTTCATGCCATCCCTCTATTTGAGAAAATTTATCTAAAAACTTCTCCTGATTTGCTTCAATAGCATCAAGTGCCTGAATATCCTCAATAAATTTATTGCGAATCTCCTGCTGCGTTTGAATAGTATCATTTTGTGCCCTGCCCATTCTCTTTTCGAGCTCAAGTATAAAACTTTTAAGTTGTGCTATCTCTTGCACCAAAACATTAGTAAACTCATGTTGTGTTCTTGCCGCTATAGACTGCTGCGTTTGATGCAGTATATTCATAATAATATATAAAATAACTGCAACAAGAAGAGGAAAGAGAGACTCTCTTACAAGAAGAATCAGATCCTCACTGTGAGGATGAATCATAAAATGGACAATAGTACTAAGTGTCCCGATTCCAAGCATTAGGGGCGCATAGTTAATCTTATTTGGCTGTTTTAAGATTGCAATCTGCCTTAAAAACAAAATCGCCATCACACTAAAAGCTATCAGTAAATCACTATCAAACATAACATATCCTTAAGTAAGAATATTTTATCATAATTTTTTATAAAACCATCTCTAAAATCTCTTTTGGACTTTTCACTACTATAGGGTGTTCTCCATGAGCAGAAAATCCCCATGCAGCAAATATGGCTTCAATCCCCGCATTTCTCGCACTGAGCATATCTTTTGAATTGTCTCCGATCATCCAGGCTTTATCTTCTTGTGAATTGTAGTTGTAGTGATTTAAAATACGATAAATCATCTCAGGGTCAGGTTTGGAGGCTTTTACTTCATCAGCCCCTATGATAATATCAAACATTGAAGCAACATTAAGATGTGAGAGCATAGTTTTTGCAAAAACAGTCGGTGCATTTGTCGCAACTGAGAGAAAAACACCATTTTTCTTCAACTCCTGCAAAAGCTCTAAAACACCCTCGTACAAGTAAGGATTTTCTATACACTGCTCTTTATAATGTTTTTCAAATAGAACTCTGTCCCTGTTTTCGTAAGTCTGTGTATTATAAAACAGTTTTGGAAGATTTCTTACTTCCATATTGATGGCATCAACTATAAACTCTTCACTCAAAGGAGGTAAGTTGTGATTTTTTTGTCTTACATAATTTATGGAAATAGTTATATCTTTTTTTGAATCTATGAGTGTTCCGTCCATATCAAATATAACTATCTTTTTCATGACTTCATCTTCCCATAAATCTCAACCAAAGCATCTACAAAAAGATCGCTCTCATTCGGACAGGAACAGACTCTGTACTCCCTAAATCCAAGTTCCTCGGCTATCTCTTTGTACTCGACACCAAGTTCAAAATCAGTCTCTGAGTTATCAATCGTAAACGCAATAGGAAAAATGACCACGCCCCTGTTTCTTACAGTTTTGAGTTTATCTTCCAGTGAAGGGCTCAACCACTCCATAGGGCCTACCTTTGACTGATAAGCCAAGTGCACATCATGAAATCTCATATCCTCTTTGAGCATCATCTCTTTTAGTATCTCTACATGACGATTAACATGTTTTTCATATACATCACCGGCAGCTACTATCTTCTTTGGAAGTCCGTGTGCTGAAAATATAATATCAAAATCACGATACTCAGCATCATCAACTGTTTTTCTGATACTCTCAATAATTGCCTTGTTATATGTTTCATTTTCAAAAAAATGTTTGATCTCTATAAGCAGTGCATCTCCACTGCTTTTATGATATGCCTCTTCAAAATCTTCCAAAGATGATTTGGTTGTGGTTGTAGAGTATTGTGGATAGAGAGGAATAAGGTAGATTTTATCAATATCTTCTTTCTCTAATCTCTCAATCACTTCAGAAGCAAAGGGAGGCGTGTAACGCATGGCAAAATCTACGATACAACCCTCTCCCAGTTTTTGCTGTAATTTTGCCACAAGGTTTTTTGTATGCCCTACAATAGGAGATTTTCCGCCTAGCTCACGATAAATCTCCTGAGAAGATTCTGCACGATTAAAGACAATAAGTCCGCCTACAATCTTTCTTAGTAAATTACTCTTCATCGTAAGAATGTTTTTATCGGCAAACATATTCTTTAAAAACATTTCAACCTCGTTAAGATTGTTTGGTCCACCCATATTTAAAAGTATTATTGCCTCTTTTTTCACTCTTTATCCTGTTTTATATAAATTGCAAGCCAAATGACCACCTGTCTGGTTTTAAGCAAGGTATGTTTTGTCTTGGCAGGGATAAAAATATGCTCACCTGCTTTTAATTTGTGTACTATACCATCAATTTCAAGTTTTGCACAACCTTTTAAGAGAACAACCCATTCATCTTCAGCTTGACAAAATGTTTGAGGCGTTTTTAGAGTATTGCTTACTATCCTCTTTATCTCTACATTTTTTTTACTCAAAAGAGTTGTAAAATTTTCACTATCACGCTCTGGAAGTTCAAAATCAAACAGATTACTCATTTTCAACTCGCAAACTCACTTCATACATAAACTTATGCAGCTCCAGCATATCTTCATATATAGTGTATAGAGTATCTATAAGTTCATCCCCTTGCTCTATAAAGTGCGGATCCAAAACCTTATATGCAGCCATCCCCTTATAGAGGCTCAATTCGGCATTGGACATCTCTTTATCAAATCCTCTTGGATATCTTTTATACCCTTTTTCTATAATCGAGTAACCCTGCTTAGTCAAATTGTTAATGATTTTTTGCAACTCACTGCGTTTAACATCATCTTTGATGTATTGACGATAGGCATCAAGCATAGGCTTTTCAAACCATCGAACTCCAACAGCGACAAAAAGTTCATCAGGGGAGAAATGCAGATAAAAACTTGAATTTTGCATCCTTTTTCCGCTTCCCTGCCAAAAAATTATGCCTATTCGTGACTTTATAGGCTCTTTATTTGCGCCCATTCGTCTGGTATCTCTGTAAATTCTAAAGAGTGATTTGTTGATTTTGGGTACTGCGTTTAGAGTGGGTTCAAGAGCCTGAAGATGTTCACCCATCTCCTCTACAAAAGCACGAGACGGGTTTAAAATCAGTTTTTCATACTCATTTTTATGAGCTTCAAACCATATTTTATTATTATTTTGACGGATAGAGTTTAAAAAAGGAATAAGCTCGGGTGAAAAACCTTTAAACTCCATAACTGCTGCCCTATGCTAGCTTTCTATTTCTAAATGCAAGTATAATGATTACAAATACAACTGCATATGAAATCGGTACAAAGTCAGGAATAGGTACCGGATCACCTTTTGCATATGAGTGCATACCTGCAAGATAATAATTCACACCAAAGAATGTCATTAGTACCGAGGTAAATGCCATCAAAGAGATAACACTGTAGTTAAAATCATTATAGACTGATTTTATAAATCGAACATGAATTACAACAGCATATACCAAGATAGTGACCAGTGCCCAAGTCTCTTTTGGATCCCAACCCCAGTATCTACCCCAAGACTCATTTGCCCAGACACCACCAAGAAAGTTTCCAACAGTAAGCATAGCAACTCCAATCATCAAACTCATCTCATTTATTGCGTTTAACTCTTTAATAGAGAGCGCAATCTGCTTCTCATTCTTCTCATTTTTTACAATAAAGAGCAGTAGAGTGATAAAACCAAGCAACGCTCCAAGTCCCAAGAAACCATAACTTGCAGTAATCATAGAGACATGAATACTTAACCAGTATGAATTAAGTACAGGTACAAGATTAGTAATTTGAGGATTCATCCAGCTTAAATGCGCAACAAAAAGAATCAAACCGGCCAAAATCGATGTTGATGCAAGTGTTATAGGGGACTGTTTTGCAAAGATAAAACCGGCTAAAACAGTTGCCCATGCGATATATATCATAGATTCAAAACCATTTGACCAAGGAGCATGACCTGAAATATACCAACGGAGTGCCAGCCCCATTGTATGTGCTACAAAAAAGATTGTTAAAAGCACCAACGATGACTTTGTAATAAATACCATTTGAAATGTTGGTTTTAAAATTTTAATAAAACTGAGTACAAGTAAAATAAAACCTATAACAAAGTACAGAGGCCAGAGAACCTCAAATATATTTGAGTGATTATAGAACATCTCTGCCTTTACCTTGTTGGCATCAGGATACACGGCTGCACCATATTTTTTTTGATACTCTACAATTTTAGATAGAGCTGCATCACTTGAAGACCAGTTGTTTTCTTTTAAAGAAGTGTCAATTGATGTAAAGTAATCAATTGCAATTTCTCTTACCTGCTGTGCATTTTGAGGTGCAAAATTTTGTAATGCATCTCTTGTCCCCAACCATTTATTGTTTGCATCATCCTGTTTTGGCCACATTTTCAGAAGTGATCCTGTGAAAACCATATAAACAACATTTACTTTTTCATCAATTTCCAAAGCTGCTTTATCAAGTTTATTTCTGTCTTTTGGAGCTTTTCTTGAAGCTTCATCAACTATATCAAGAAGTTTGTATCCTCTCATTTGTGCAGGGTTCTGAAAAAACTGCGAAAAAGCGACATATTTGGCATCTTTGAGTGTCCCTATTATTTCATTTATTTTTTCATCTCCGGTTTTAATAAGTTTAATATTTTTATAGATATTAGGACGCATCATCATCCCTAAAAGCACTTGATTTGCGTTTAGTTCATCTTTTCCGACCTTGAGTGTCGCACTTCGGTGGATTTTTGCAAGAATTTCCATAGCAAGAGTATCTATGGGTTTCATTCTCCCCTGTGCATCTTGAACAATAAGTTTTCCAAATTTCTCCGCATGTGCCTTATCAAAAGACAAGATAGTCTTAATGGCAGGGTCTAACTCTTGCGCATGAGTCACAGGAGCTACAACACTAAACAACACCCCAACTGCAAGCAGCATAGGAACTACCTTGGCTTTTGCCGCATCTTTCGCTTTTCTTGAAAGACGTGCAAATCTATGTTTTCTTGAAAAAAGTGCCCAAAACATACCTAACGCTAAAAGCGCATACCCAATATATGTCGGAAGTGTTCCCGGATCATGATTTACTGACAATATCGTTCCTTTTTCATCCATATCATAAGAAGATTGGAAAAATCTGTATTTTCTGTGTTCTAAAATATGATTCATATAGATTCTATACGGCATATGAATACCCATCTCATCATCAATAAGCTCAATCTCACTTGCATACGATGCAGGACTCATAGAGCCCGGATATCTGTCAAGTTGGAA
>Ga0256836_1001125_pt1 | contig 12427 bp, 17 predicted proteins | sample 4561380metaG_FD_185974 | JGI IMG/M metagenome (GOLD analysis project Ga0256836, IMG submission 185974) | Hydrothermal vent microbial communities from Guaymas Basin, Mexico - 4561-380 | ecosystem: Environmental > Aquatic > Marine > Hydrothermal vents | place: Mexico: Guaymas Basin | collected...
AGTTGATTGAGCTAGTCTTATGTTTAACTGCTCTTCTTTTGTCTTATTTTTGTTATTCAAAGTTATCATCCTTTACTATTTCATTATCTTTTTATTTTTTGTATCATCTTTTTGTAGGTAGGATTTACCAAGATATTTGATTTGAACATTTGCATCTTCAAAAATTGTTATAGGAATTTTCATTTTTTTTGAAATTTCCCTAGCTGTTTCTAGTTTAATGGGTCTTGATTTATTAAGCCATCTAATAATATTTGCAGATGAATAGTTTGTCTTTTTTTCAATATCAATAATTTTCATAAACAAATATTACCTAAATGGTAATTAAATAAAGCTTATAAAGTTACCTTTATGGATATTTCCTATGTGGTAAAATTATAATTAAAGGATTGTACAATGCTGTATCAAAAATTAAATAAACTATTAGAAGACTATGGCAGAGGTGGTCAAAGAAGATTAGCTGAGTTTTTAAATGAAACTCCAACTAATGTAAATAGATATGCAAAAGGAAAAAGAGAAATACCTACATCATTAATACCAAAGATTGCTGAATTTTTTAATGTATCAACTGACTATCTACACGATATTAATACAATAAAAGTTAAACAAATCCCTCTTATAGGGATAGCAAGTTGCGGAGTTCCTAATCAAACTTACGATGATATTATAGAGTATATCCCAGTACCTGATAAATTAGCTCGTGATGGTGTTTATGCTGTTACTGCCGATGGCGATAGTATGCTGCCACGCATTGCTCATGGAGATATTGTAATTTGCGATAAAGAAACACCGTGTGAAAATGGAAACATTGTACACTACACTACAAATGATGGAGATAGTGGACTTAAAAAATTTATGTGTAAAGATGGCATAGTTACACTCTATCCTCTAAATACTGACGGATTTACGCCTATCATAGTAAAAGAAGATGAGCTAAGATGTGCAAGGGCTATTAAAATAATGTCAGATTTGTAAAGGATTTTAATAATGTTAAAAATTTCATTTTTTATACTAATATATACTACTTTGTTTGCTATGGATGCTAATGAATATGGTCAATTTAGAAATATGATAGACGATATTGATGAGATAAAACAGAATATAGAACATGATAATAATTATATGCAAAATAATAATTGCAAAAAAAGAAAATCATATCTAAAAAAAGGACAAGAAAATACAGCGGAAATTGATAATTTTTTACAATATCAAGTAGATAGAAGAAATGCAGAAATTGAATACAAAAATTGTCTAAGAAATAATAGAAATTCTATAAGTAATAATAATGAAAAAGTTTTACAACAGCCATATACACAAAGTGATAATGAAATTCATACTTTTGAAAAGACAGATTTTTCTAAAGGAAATAAAAAATCCCCTCAAATTATTGTAGATAATTTACACTTATACAATATTAAAAAGATAACAAAATTTAGAAATACAAAAGACAAACTTATGATTGAGTGTGCGAATGGTAGTTTTATGTTTCCTAAACAAATTTTAAAAAATGCAAAAATAATCAATTTTACTGAAAAACTGAATGATATGTTGAAACAACAAGGTTTAAAATACTAAAACATAATACAGTTATACTACAAACACAAGTAAGAATACTCACAAATATAAAAGAGTGTGAAGACTTAGAGTTATTGAGCGATTAGTTTAGTTTTTATCACAGTTTCTTTACCACTTTTTTGCTCTATATATTTTTCAGTATAATTAAAAACCTCTCCATCTTTACTTATATATCCTTTAAAAGTTGAATTCCAATCTCCACTATCTTCATCGTTTCCTGTTCCTGCTATATGATACTGTTTTGCAGTAAATCTTAATGTATTAACATTAATAGTAAAATATATTTTTACACCTGAAAATTGCTCTTTAGTAAAATCAGTTTTTTTCTCTTCTTTATAGTTTGGATATTGATATAACCCTTTTGCCTCACATTTTAAAAGATTTTCATTCTGGTTACAATTTTTGATATTTACATCTAAAATCTCATCTATTTTACCTCCTTTTGTAACAGCTCTGTAATTTTCATAAATATCTATACCAAACAAACTACTATACAAAACAAACAATACTAATAAAACTTTCATATCCTACTCCTCATCACATAAAAAAGAAAATTCAGCACCCTTTACTTTCTTAACACTTTCTATAAGCTCCTGCATACGAATAATTGTATCATCTTCTGGGTCTATTCCGTAGCTACTTCCACATACTGCACAAGCTGTAACTCTTCTATAACTAAATGGTGCATCAATATTAAATCGTAGCTCACTTTTACAGTTTTTACATAAAACAACAATCCTTTTTATATCAACTATCTTTTCCATACTGCTATTTCCTTTTTTCCTAATTATACCTAAACTCATAATTATACCTTTTTGTTAATTTTAAAAAGAATTATAGCATAAAGTAAGAATATCTTACATATTTAAACTATAATTAAGTAAGTATATCTTACAATTCTCTTAACAAAACGAAAAACAGCTTTTAAAAGTTGGCTTCGCTTTGAGTTCTAACAAGTTCGATTATGAAGAATGAAGTAAGAGTGTGCTTATGCGTTAAGTCTCTTTGCTTGTTGGAATTGTTTATATTGTCGCTAAATCGGAAGCCCTGCATCTTGTGGCTCACTAGCTTGTGTCTAGTATAAAACGGACAAAAGAGTTTATATAACCATATAATAAAGTCGTTCACCACCTCCTTTTTTAAATTTCGCACGTTACAAATAGGTAGAGAACTAGCCTTTTATATGGTTATATAAGCCCTCGTGCTTAAAAGGAATAGTTGCCGATGGCAGTCGGCTAAATCAATACAAAAGAGGTACAAAATTATGAGTATAAAAAGAATAAATAAGCTTTTAAAAATAGCTTTAGAATTTGATGAGAAAATAACCGTTGCAGAGTTTGGAAAAATGGTTAAGGAGTTAAAAAATGATTAATTTTAAAAATGAAGATGAATTTTTAGCCCACTTCTGTAAGGAAGACGAAACAGTAACAATTAAAGCTATTGATTTACAGAGATACATGATTGATAAAAATAAACTTGAACGAAAATTGAAAATGCAAAATAAAGTCATTGAAGATTTAAAATATAAACTAGACTTGAAAAGTGCGAAAATAGCTTCTCTTGAACTTGATAGCTTTTCAACTTATACACTTGATTTGAGTGCATGAGGTGTTTTATGAGTAGCTTAATAATTATTTTGATTGTATGTGCTGCATCTGTGATTATAATCGTGGATGTTTATACTTCATATAATAGAAAATGGGGAGAAAATGAATAATTTGCAAAAAGATGCTGTGTACTATGAAAATGCAGTTAAGAATTTTAGAAAACAATTTAAGGAGATGAAAAAATGAGTGCAATTCCTAAAATAATAAATAAGATGAGTGATAAAGAATATTTTGCGGTTGATGCTTTATCAAATAGTGATTTCAGATTGCTAAAAGAGAGTGTTTTACACTATGAAAATAAGGAACTTTTTAAACTAGAAAGTACATCATTAACACTCGGTAGTGCTGTTCATAAGTTAGTTTTAGAGCCTGAAACTTTTAATGATGATTTTATTATAGAAGACTTTGAGGGTGCGGACTTAAACAAAAACACAAAGCTTTATAAAGAGGCTAAAACTAAATGGCTTGATAGTGTAGGAGATAGAGAAGTTTTATCTAAAGATTTATTTGAGCAGGTTGTAAAAATGGCACGAAATGTTAAAGCCATTGCGGGTGGATTACTTCAAGGCGGATTAGCTGAAAGAGCATTTTTTAGTGAGTTTGATAATGTTCCTGTAAAGTGTAAAGCTGATTATTACATAGAGAGTGCAGGTGTTGTTATTGATTTGAAAACAACTAAGAGTATTAAAGACTTTAAAAAGTCTATCTTAGAGTATGGCTATGGTACACAGTCGGCTTTTTATACAGATGTTATAAGCTCACTTGGTTATAGAGCTGAAAGATTTGTTTTTATACTTGTTGAAACTACTAAGCCTTACATGGTTAGTGTTCAAGAGATGGAATTTGTGGGTATTGAAGAGGGTCGTGCAATTTATAGCGAATTGCTTGAAACTTGGAAGAGTTATAAAAAAGATAATGTCGTCAATGTGATTAAAACTACAAACTACCCTGAATGGTGGCTTGAAAAAAGAAGAGGTGTTTAAAATGGGTGCATTAGTAAATTTAGATAAAGAAGAGAGACTTTTAGAGTTAGAAGTAAAAAGATTTGAACTTGAACAGCGTAGAGCTATGGCACTAAGTAAAAGTGCATTTTTCCCAGATAATTTAAAGGGAGATGTTGCAAGTGCAGTAATTATCTATGATTTGGCTAGCCGTAGGAATGTTAGTGTTATGGAAATAGCACAAAGCATCTATATTATTTACAACAAACCATCTTTTTCAACAAGCTACTTGGTTGCAGGACTAAACACTAGCGGTAGCATAAAAGGCAGCTTGGTTACAGTTATAAGTGACGATAAACAGAGTGCTTACTCTTATGCTATTGATGCTGAGACTGGCGAAAAATTAGTCGGTATGACCTATACAATGGAGATTGCAAAAAAAGAGGGGCTGTTATCTAAAAAAGGTAGTAAGTGGCTAACAATGCCAGAATTGATGCTTAGAAAAAGAAGTCAATCAAGCTTCATTAATGAGTTTTTTCCAGAAGTAAAATTTGGTATGCAAACAGTTGAAGAGATTGAAGATACACATATTATTGAAACATCAGTACCTACGAATAATGATACAGTAGATTTAAACAAAATGATTGTTAAAGATGCAGAAATTGAAGATGTAAAACCTAAAAAAACAAAAGTAAAAAAATCTCCTGCACCTAAACAAGAAAAAGATTTACTAGATGGTGTTGATGTAGAAATAAACTATGAAACAATAAATCAAGAAACTGGAGAAGTAAAACCTTATAAGCCTAATATGGATTTACTAGATGGTGTTAATGCTGACGGTACATCTAATAGTGAGATGGGGGATTAAATTGTGAGTAGAGAGATTAAATTTAAAGTATGGGATGAAGAGTATGAAGAGTTTATTAATGAAGACGAGTGTGTGTTTTCAAATGGAACACTTTTTAGAAATCACAAAGACTACATGAATTTGATAAGCGATGATTTAACAATCTTGCAATACACAGGCTTAAAAGACAAAGCAGGTGTTGAGATTTATGAGGGGGATATTTTTTATGATGATGCAGATAATCATATAGGAGTTGTTACATTCTTAAACGGAGCATTTGTTTGTGAAAGCTATTTTGATGGGTTTGAGAAAGAAGAATTAGAACCGTCAGATAATAGATGTTTTTTAGCAGAAAGGTTAATTAGAGATTATGGAAACGTGTTTGAAGTTATCGGTAACATTTACGAAAATAAGGAACTTCTAAATGAAACAGATTAAATGGCTATTGTATGGAAAAGAGAATTTTGGTCAAAGATTTAAACAGTTTATTGATGATATTGAAACAGCAAAAATTGAACTCCATCTCTTACGAAAAAGTGGTGGGGATGGGTTTATTTATAGGATTGTTGTATGAATAAATGTGAATGTGGAGATTTAGGGGCTTTTAAATTACATGGTCGATGGTGGTGTAATTGTTGTTTTATTGAAGTGATTTAAAGGAAAGTTAATATGTATAAATCCTTAACAAGCATAGCTAAAATGTTTGATATAAGCACAAACTACATAAAAAAACATTTTTCAAATGATTTTAAAGAGGGAGTGCATTATATTTATGTTGGAAATTTAAAAAGATTTAATGTTGATGAGATGCGAAAACTCTTAACAACTAAAAAAGAAAATCATAATGAAAATCCTATTATAGAAAGATTTTTAATTTAAAGGTGTTATGATGTTATCTCATAGTATATGTGCCACTCTAAAAAGGAGTGGTAAAAAAATGGCATCACATTATAAAAGAGGTACTAAAATTTGGATTACTTACTTTGTCGATAAAATAAGACATCGTAAATCAACAGGGCTTGAATATACAAAAGAAAATATCAAACTTGTTGAAAAAGAGATTATACCTCAATTAATGAGAAAAATTGCAACAGGTGAAATATACAAACAAAAGCCTAAAAGTTTTGAATACTACGGCAGTATATTTTTAAAACAGAAAAGTATAAATAGAAGCTACTTTACAGCAGTTGGATATTACAAAAGAGTAATTGAATACTTCAAAGGTAGAAATATTGATACTATTACAAGACTTGATATTAAAGAATATTTAATATCACTTAATATAAAAAATGTATCACGAAATAAGTATAAAAGTTGTGTTAAAGAAATATTTGAATTAGCAGTTGATGATGGAGTTATACCTACTAACCCTGCAATTAATATTAGATTTCCACAAAACAAAAAAACTAAAATTGAATACTACACTCGTGAAGAAGTAGAAAAGTTGTTAAATGTTGCAAACGGTGTAATGAAAGCTTATCTTGAAATAGCATTTAATACTGGTATGCGTACTGGTGAAATTCTAGGCTTACAATTATCTGATTTCAAAAATGATGGTTATATTCATTTAAAGCGAACTAGAACACTTGGAATTGTTGGGGATGGTAAGAACTACAATGCTAAAAGAAATGTGCCTTATAATGCTTATATGTATGAATTAGCTAAGTCAATACAGCCTAAAGACAACTTATATCTATTTGGAAATATTGATGATGCTAGGAAACTAAGGTTTATGTGGAGTAATGTTTGTAAAGATGCAGGTGTTAAAAAACATAAACTCTACGCATCACGGCATACTTTTGCAACTTTAATGCTTCAAGAAAGCATAGTTAGTATAAATGAGCTATCGGGTCTATTAGGACACTCTAGCCCTAAAGTTACACTTACTCATTATGCTAGTGTTATAGAAAGTAAAAATATTGATTTAGGGTCAAACTTTGCACTTTTTAGACACAATATAGACACAGTACGAAATAAAGATGCTCTGTAATAGCCTATATAAGGCACTTTTGAAGTAGTTAGGTACAAGCTAAGCCGAGTTGCTCATAGCCCTTTTTTAGGGGATTATATCATAAATTGTGGCACATATACTATGTACTTAGTCACAATATGGACACAGTGAATTTATGATGCCTTACTCATTTTTTCTACAAGTCTTTTAGCTCTGTTTCCTACTTGATAATACCACTTACTATTTATCATCTCTTTTGATGCTTCTTTATAATCTTCTTCTTCTAGTGCTGCAAACATTTTTTTAAATTTCATAATTCTTGGAACTCCCATATTATATGACATATTCAAAATAACTTCTTGTGCATCTTCTGCAAGTTCATCAAAAAAACTAACATTATTTTTAACTTCTATAAGCGTATCATTAAATCTTTTTTCAAGTAGTAATGTAGCTTCTGTTTTATCAAGAGGTAATTTAGTTCCATATCCAATAGTGGGTATTCCTAAATTATCATCATAAGGCATACCTATAAAATCTTCATCCTTTTTTAACTCTTCTAATAATTTATCATACATTATTTAATATCCTTTGTATCTACTTTGTTTTTTTTATCAAAACTTCTCATAGCTCCCACTCCTAAAATTGACATTAACAAACCTAAAATGTCAGCATTTCCCATATCAGGAAATTTTGGTAAATCTGGAACTTCTGCAATTATCTCTGGATGGTATGTTAAATAAACTGTATAACACCATACTAAAGTCATAACAATAGCTTTTGGAACATACATAAAAAATAAAGATATAACACCCACCCATCCAACGGCAGGTCTCCATCCTGCAACGAATAACATAGGACTTTTTGCCTCTTCTTCATTTATTTTCAACTGTCCTTTTGTTAAATCATTTTGAAGTTGTTGCAACTGTAAGTCAAGTTTTGCCAGTTCTGTTGGGTCTTTTATCTTTTCACCAGTTATCGCTTCTCTTGCACTTGTTAAAATATTCCCAATATCACTTAAATTAAAATCTAATAATCCCATTTTTAATTTCCTAAAGATAATAAGTGCATTTTTGATAATAATTCAATAACAACTAATGCACCCATTCCCATATACATAATTCTTTCAATTTTTAAAAGTCTATTATCTATACTTCCGTATTTTTCCATCTCATTTTTATCATGCTGTACAAAATTATCTTTGTGAGAAATCATTGTTTTATCAATCATTTCAAGCTTATCATAGATATTTTTATCTACCATCTCCATTCTTGTAACTGAATCTTTAATATCATAAAACTCATTTTTGATTTTTTCAAGTTCTATAATCTTGCTTTCAATTACTATTATTCTGTTTTCCATAATTACCCTAAACTTTTATTTTTATTATATTAAAAACATCACTTTAAAATAATGCTATTTTAGTTTTTCTCTTCTTATTTTTTTTCTTTGTTCACTTTTTCTAAAACTTGCTGTGTTTAATCCTAAAGTGTTTAAAATATTTTGAGGGGTATTTTTTGGATTATAGACTTTATGACTTCTTCGTGCTTTTTCACTTCTTGCCAAAGAGGATATAAGGCTTATTCCACTATCTACTATGTCTGGAGTAATAAATCCACTAGCTAAACTGCCTAAAATATCTAATTTGCCTTTAACACCTTTTCTGTGTGTAATCTTTCCACCAAAGTAAGGACTATAACCTCCGTTGTCGTCTGCAAGACCTGTAATAGCACCACCTAAAGATATATAAGGATTTCCTCCCCATAAAGTATCTATTGGCATCTTATATATCTTCATTAAGTCTAAGTGTGGTAGCCATCTATCATATTTAACTCCATAAACATTGTCTCCACTTTTCATAAATGGAGCATAAGACTTTCTAAATCTTTCTGGTGCATCTTTTTCATCAAACATATTCATTCCTTGTGCTTGATAAAGTCCATATATCATTGCAGCCAAAGTCATAGGTCTAGTTGGTCTTTCTGCAATTTGTCTCATCATAATAGGTGTTGAATAATAAGGAAATGCTATAAATGGGGCTACTCCATATCTTCTTAGCCAGTTAGCAACTTTACTCATAGGTTTTGAATAGTCTGGTATTATCTTACCTATCTCTCTAATGGCATTAATTGAGTCGTGACCCTCTTCCTTAAACTGTTTATATAATGCAAACCTTACAATATCATCTTCAAAGCTATAAACATCCTCTGCTTTTTTTTGTATCTTACTTCCTAACCCATCTACTTTTTTTATTGTTGGCTTCATATAAGAGTTAAGCGTATCATTAAGTTTATTTCCACCGAATAAACCGTCTTTTTTAGCTTCCGTCCATAATTTAACATCATTATCAACTTCTAATTTAGCTAATTTTTCTAACTCTTCTTCTGTTGCTGTTCCTACCATTTTCTTAGCATTTAAAGCAATTAATGCTTCTGATTTTGCTTTTGTCGTTACTGCTTTAGGAAAAAAACCTTTTCCAACTTCTGGTGCAACTGTTTTAAGAGTTTTTAAACCTCTTCCCTCCATAAATGCAAAACCTACAAGATTACTCATTATATTGTTAAAGTGAGTTTTTGGATTATAAATAGTATGTATAGATTTATACCATTTCATATATTCAGATATTGCTTCTTTTACCGAGCTATCAGTTCCATTTATTTGAGTATCTAATTCTTGAATATCATTTGCTACACTTCTTTCTACATATTGTCCATCTAATGCTCCGTACTTCTCCCCGCTTAGTTTTATATAACCTGCATTTTCTATCTGCTTAGGTGTATAATTCTCTATCTCTTTAGGGCTTAAAACATATTTACCTGCAACTCTTTTTAATAATTTTGCGTGAGCTACCATCTCATCAAGATGTGAAAGAGTATCAGGAATAGAAAATGCAGCATCTTTTATCTCTCCCATATTTTTACGCTCTTCTGGTGTCCAATCTCTGCTAAACTCAAATTTTCCATTCGGTAACTCTTTGGCTTCTATCTTCCCATCTGTAAAATTTCCTATTTCATTATTTTTAAGTAGTTTTTCATACTCTGACTGTGTACCTTTCCAATGTTTACCTCTTGCTATTATCGGATTTACTGTTTTGCCTTTTACTGCATAAAAAGCATTTTTTGCACTTCCCATTTTAGATGCGTATCTTCTTTTTAAATAAGCACCTTTCCATCTGTTAAATGCTTCTTGTGATAATATTCCATCATCAACTAGCTGTTTACCTCTATCGTCAATATCTTTTATATACTTATCGCCTAATTTTTTAACCCCATCACTAATATTTACATTTTTATTGCCAGTCATATAGTCGTAGAGTCCTACTCTAGTGTCTTGTGGTAACTCTGATAACTGCTTGTGTAAACTTTCAAGTTCTAACCCTCTGGAACTTCTCTCTCTTAGTGCATCATCTCGCCACTTCATATAATCTTTTTTCTCATAAATCTTATGACCTATGATATTATCCACTATCTCTTTTTCTTTTAAATCTTTATATACTCCACTTATTTTATTATCACTTAAATCGTCTATACCTTTAGCAACTGCTTTTACACCTTTATTTATAGCTCTATCGACCATATTTCCTTTAAGTTCTTTTTTCTTAGCTTCTTTTACTTTTTCTTTAAATGGTTTTTCTTCGCTATTCATCATTCCATTAGCTAAACTATCATCTGGCCTAAATTTATTTATTGCATCTTCTGGTGCGATATTTTCACTACTATAAGGTGCAATTTTTTCTCTTTGTTCTGGTGTATAATTCATTCTCGCTTGAACATCTCTAGCCTCTATCTCTCCTGATAATCTTTGATATTTTTTAAATGCTTCTTCTTTCCCACCATTTTTATAAGCTGTTTCTATCTCACTAAGTTGTTTTAATTTTTTATCTCTTATAAAATCGTCTGGCTCAAATTCTAACTCATATTTAAGTAAATCTATTTTACTTTTTGCATCATTGTAAAATTCTTGTGCCGAACCACCTCGTGCAAAGCCCTCTTTATTTTGAATAGCATGTTGTATCTCGTGGAGTAGTGAAGATTTTATATCTTCTTTATTCATCGCTGAATTTAAAACTATTTCGTTAGCTTTCGCATCATAATAGCCATTCGCACCTTTTGGCATATCTGTAAAAGTTAATTTAGCGTCAAATAAAGTAGGATAATTGTCGTATAGTTCTTTGTGGTCTAGTACATCACTTAGGTTAAAAGCTCCATTGTTTCCTTTTGGTAACTCTAAGAAATTTTTATCAAGAAGTTCTAATGCTTCCTTTTCGCTAAATGCTCCGCTTTCATATTGTTCTCTAATATCATCGGCTTGTTTGTTAAGTCTTTCCCTCTTTATACTATTTAACTCTTTGGCTGTTGCTTTTATATTTGCTTTACTATCATCTATCTCAAACCGCTCCAAAGTATCATATTTACCCTCGAATTTTTTTCCTGCTTTCTCTGCCTCTTTAAAACCTTTTGCTTTGCTTCCTGCGAATAGCCCTGCTTTAAATCCGCCTGCTTCTTCTTCAAAGAGTTTAGGTGCTGCTTTTTTGAGTGCATTTATACTTATCGTTCCTGCTACAACTCCTGCAAGTAAATCTTTATAATCATATTTTCCGTCACCGTTATAATCTCTCTGATTTATAAGGCTGTCTGTACCACCTGCAAAACCTCCTGCCATTGAGTGCATACCATTTGCCATAAGTTTAGTAGGTTTTGTATGTGGGTCATATCCCCATTCGTGTATTGAGTTTCCATCAGTCCATAAATCTTTAGCTTTTACTTTTTTTTCTACGATTTTATAGTTTCCATTAAGTACATTTTCTCCGTGAGTTTTAGCATATTCCTTGCTAATTGTTACCCAATCTTTAGAGTTTATTCCTGCATCAACATCCTTTGGAATTGCCCTATAAATCGTAACCTCTGCATCTGGATTATTTTTTACCTTGTTTATAACTTCTATGCTCTCTTTATCCATTTTAGGACTTCCGTGTCCGTGAAGTCTTTGAGCATCTTTTGAATAAATATCATCACTAAAAGAGTTTGTAACATCATCTGCTCGTGAGTTTACCTCGTCTGCTGTTGGTGCTGTATGTTCCATTTTATAACTATCTTCTTTTTGTGTTATTTCTGTTTGTTTAAAAGATTTATTAAACTCTGCATCTTGTTCTAGTCTTTGAGCTTTAAATTTATTTGTTCCTATTTTTGCTATCGTATGTATGTCGTTTCGTATCTCTTCATTAGGCATTTCTCTATATGTTCCATTGCCTCGCTTAAAGTAAACAGTTCCACTATCTCCTAAGTAATACTCTCGCTCTCTTAATGGATGATATACTTTTCTGCCTTTTTCTGGCAATCCCTCTAATCTTTTTTGTTCTGCAACTCTCGCTAAAAGTCCTTTTTGTTTTTCTTCTTTTTGTGGTATAATTGCTTTATCAAAGTCGGCATTAGAAGCTTCTTTTTTGAAGTAGGTGTCATTGTGACCAACTGTCGGCTTTTTTCTATTAGTATAAAAACTAACAATAAAATCA
>Ga0256836_1001129_pt1 | contig 12392 bp, 17 predicted proteins | sample 4561380metaG_FD_185974 | JGI IMG/M metagenome (GOLD analysis project Ga0256836, IMG submission 185974) | Hydrothermal vent microbial communities from Guaymas Basin, Mexico - 4561-380 | ecosystem: Environmental > Aquatic > Marine > Hydrothermal vents | place: Mexico: Guaymas Basin | collected...
GCTGTCAACTACCGCCAGCTCTTTCCTCGATGTACTCATAGTACTCTGCCTCCCAATCATGCTCGCTCTTCTTCAACATGCCCGCGTATTTCCTCAGGATTGGACCGGCGCTCTTCACTATGACCTCAACCTCTGTTCCCTCGGGTAGTTTGACGCTTTCTAAAGGCCTGAAGACCCCATTTTTATAAACTGCTTTGATGCCCACACCCATCACCTCAGGAACGTGTCGTACCTCGTGTAGGGCGTGATTTCGCCGGCGTAGTTCGTCAGCATCATCTTCCTTACCTCGCCTAGGTCATCGGTGTGGCCGAGGACCCACATGAGCTTGACATAGGCCGTCTCTGGAAGCATGTCCTCACAGGGTATCGCCCCCGCCTTGAGGAGTTTCCTGCCGTTGGAGTAGACGTTGAGGTTGACCCTGCCGTAGAGGCACTGGCTGGTCACACAGACGGCAACGCCCTCCTCGACCGCACGCTGGACGTGCGGGATGAAGTCCTGCGGAACGTGGCCGAGACCGGTTCCCTCTATCACGACTCCCTTGTAGCCCTTATCAACGAGGAAGTCGAGAAGCTCACCACTGATTCCGGGGTAGATTTTCAGGATTGCAACTTTCTCCTCCATCTTCGTGTCGGCTATAACTTCTCCCTCGCTCTTTCTCCTGTAGTCGTTCCTGAGGAACTCTATTCCCCCTTTCGGCCATATCTTTGCTATCGGGACGTCGTTGATGCTCCTGAAGGCGTCTCTCCTGCTGGTGTGCATCTTCCTGACCTTGGTTCCCCTATGAGCTAAACAGTAGGTGTCGCTCGTCTCGCCGTGCATCACCACCATGACCTCGGCAACGTCGCTCGTCGCCATCTTAACGGCACAGGTGAGGTTCATTGCAGAATCGCTACTCGGCCTGTCGGAGCTCCTCTGCGCACCAACGAGAACAACTGGCTTCGTGAGGTTCCTCAGCATGAAGCTTAAAGCAGCGGAAGTGTAGGCCATCGTGTCCGTCCCGTGCGCTATTACAACGCCGTCTTCTCCACTGTTAAGGGCTTTTGCAACTTCCTCCGCTATCTTCGCCCAGTAGGCCGGTTTCATGTCCTCACTGAGGATGTTCATTATGAGCTCGGGCGTGATGTTGGCAATCTCGAATATCTCGGGGACGGCCTTCGCAAGCTCTTCGGCGGTGAAGGCAGGATGAACGGCACCTGTCTTGTAGTCAATCCTGCTCGCTATCGTTCCTCCGGTTCCAAGAATCCTGACGTTTGGGAGGCCCTTCTTCCTCGGAAGGACCTCCTTGAACTCCATCTTCGGCTTCTCAGCGGCCTTCTCAAGGATTTCAACGCTTTCGATTGCATCAATGAGAACGCCGATGTTGTAGCCGTTGTCGAGCTTTATCGTCAGCGTTTCGCCGGGCGAAAGCTCGTACGGTGGCATCACGAGGCCCTCAAAGGTAATCTTCTCGTCCCCTTCCCTCTTGACAAGCCTCACGAGATCGCCCACTTCAAGGTTATGCCTTTTCATGAACTCCTCAACCTTTCTCATCTTCCTTCCCCCGGCACTTGCTCTCACACAACCACTATAAAACAATGCCGGGGCCCTTATAAGTTCTTTTTCCAAAATGAGTCGGTGGGAACATGAAGATCGAGGAGATAATAGAAGGCATAAGGAAAAGGCTCGATGAAGTGGATGGGGCCAGGGAAGAGGCCCTAAGGATGACGCGAGAAATCGTAAGGCTGAGCGGCGACGCCGTCAAGGCCCTTCACAGAGGAGAGATTGAGAAAGCCCGGAAAAGGCTTAAACTGGCGGGAAATCTCGTTGACGAGCTTAAAGATCTCTTATCTCCCTACCCAATGCTCTACTACTCTGGCTACGTCCAGAGCGCCCACCAGGAGTTCGTCGAGGCCAATCTTTTACTGGCGTATCTGACGGAGGAGGAGCTGCCCTCTCCCTGGGATCTTGGAGTCCCCGAGGCCGATTACCTCCTCGGTCTCGGCGACTTCATAGGGGAACTGAGGAGACACTTCCTTCATCTGCTCCTCCGGGGGGAGATAGAGAGAGCCGAGAGCGTGTACGAGTTTATGGAGAAGCTGTACGGTGAACTTATGACGCTGGAGTACCCCAAAGGCGTTGTGAACGTCAGGGCAAAGCAGGATCAGGCCAGGTACGCACTAGAAAGAACCCTCGAAGACCTCACGAGGGCAAAACTCAACAGGAGTCTTGAGGAAAAGCTGAGAGCGGCGATTGGAGATGGATAAACTCCTTAAGAGAATCGCGGAGGTTCAACTTGAACTGGCCAGGAAGATAGTAGAGAGGCCACTGCCTCTCGATGACGTCTCAACAGTCGGGGCGGTGGACGTTTCGTACAAGGGAGAGAAAGCCAGGAGCGCCTTCGTCCTCTGCAGTTTTCCTGAGTGCAGGCTTTTAAAAGCTCGAACAATTGAAACGACTGTGGGATTCCCTTACATCCCGACTTTCTTCTTTCTCCGCGAAACTAAACCTGCACTCATGGCCATCGGAAAAGAGAGGCCTGACGTTCTACTAGTTGAGGGACACGGACGGGCACATCCAAGGGGATACGGTCTGGCCTCTCACATCGGCCTGATTCTAAACGTGCCCACCATAGGGATAGCAAAGAGACTCCTCAGGAATACCCCTGAGGGCTCCTGGGCAAAGGTTGGCAAAGCCTATGTAAGCGTTGGACACCTTATAGACCTCCCCTCCGCCGTGAAGATAGTTAAGGCTTTAAGCCGAGGAGGCTACCCACTACCGCTGAAGCTGGCGGACGAACTCTCCAAGGGGAAGCGAAATGAACGAGAAAATCGAGCTTCTGATTGAACTGGCTGAATTAGGTGCGATCGGACGGAAGAGGGAAGTAACCCTCAGGGAACTTGCTTCCCGGCTCAACACCTCACCCCAGAGCATCCTCAGGCTCCTTAGGGAAATGGAAAGGGAGGGCCTGATCTCCAGGGAAACTTCCGGCAGAAAGACACGTCTTGGCCTGACAGAAAAGGGGCTGGAAATTCTCGAAGAGCTCCACGAAAGGCTTGAAAAGGCCCTCTACTGCGGCCTCATCATCGGGGAGGTTGTCTCAGGCCTTGGAGAGGGCTCATACTACGTCCGGCTTTACAGGGACAGGATAAGGGAGTACCTCGGCTTCGACCCATTTCCGGGAACGTTGAACGTGAAGGTGCTCTTTCCCCGGACAATATTCGACGCCCTAATCGATGTTAGACCAATCCTCATCCCAGGGTTCGTTCGGGACGGCAGAACCTTCGGAGACGTTAAGGCTTATCCGGTGAGAATAGAGGATGTAGAGGGGGCTATCGTGGTTCCCTCCCGGAGCGTTCATCCGCCAAAGATAGCTGAGATAATAGCCCCTGTAAACCTCAGGGAAACCCTCAACCTGAGGGACGGTAGCAGGATCAGGATAAAGGCTGTGGGAGGTAGATGAAGTTGGAGAAACTCTTTAAAGCCGTAGCGGGGGCCGGAGTTGGTGCACTCCTCGCCTTCATCTTTGTGGTCGTGGGAATCCCCGACCTGACAGACGTCAAAACTGTACTCTGGATCTATTTACTCTTCATGATTCCACTGGGGTGGATCTTCTCGAGAAGCCGTTTTAACTTCAGAACCTCCGCCCTGAGCTATCTATCCGGGCTCGGGACGGTCTTTGCACTTGTCCTCCTTTCCCCAGTCGTCAGCTTTGGCAAGGGGGCAATCTTCATTGCTATACTGATTTCCCTGCTGATAGTCCTTTACCCCGACCCCTGCGGTGTCTTGGATGTCCTCCTCTCCGGTCCCCTCTACTTCGCTGGAACAACAACGGTAATGGCCATAGCTGGCGCCCTGGATCTTCCCGGGAATAGCATGGGCCTTTTTATGGTAACCGTCTTCATAGGTTTCCTCGGGATGATAGGTGTGGTTACCGGTGCCGCCGCGAGACTGCTCTTCGCAAAACCGAAACCTTAAATACGATTGAAAAGCAGAATTCAGGGGGTGGTTTAAATGGTCATGAGACTGTCGAGGATATACGGAAAGCAGATCTACAACACAAAGGGGAACTACGTTGGTTACGTTGACGAGGTTTTGATAGAGATAGACACGGGCTACGGAAGGGTTCTCGCCCTCGCACTTCCGGGAGAAAAGGTTGGAATACCCTACGAGCGTGTCATTGCAATAGGCGATATAATCCTCGTCAAGGCCAAGGAGGACTGAACTGCCTCTCTTTATTCCGCTACATTTCTAGGTACTCTCTGTAATGCTCAACGCTAAAGACCCGATATGGCTCCAAAGGTTCATCTGAGGGAGTATCCGAGGATTTTACGGAAGATTGAACTTTCTGGAGGGATTTGTCATCAAACTCCATGCTTTTTATTACCCTATCAAATCGAACAACGAGTTCTTTAACAGTTGGAGGTTCGGTCTTCAGTGGTCTCGTCTTCTTGGGATTATCTATCAAAAGAGCCTCATTTTCAACCGGTATACTCTCAGTGACCACGTTGGAAGTAGTGTAAACCCTTATGATGCCATTCTCCTCCACGAACTCCTCGTCCTCCGTTGGGACGATAACGTGAACCAAGTAAGGGTAGAGCAGGGATAAAAACAGTAGGAGACCCAAAAACACCGCCTCCCCCCAACATATCCGTAAAGGAGAAACGCCCACAGTGGCGAAGCCAGGAGAGAAACCCTTCTCATGCCCTCGGCAAGAGGCTTTACCCTAACCAGCGCCAGATAAACCATCAGGAAAAGAAAGCTGAGGAGGCTCATTTTAATGCTCATCATGTATAATGAAACCGGGATCCACTCCATACCGGTCAGCCACGTTTGCTTTCTGTTTTCAGGGGTCATTCGTGCTATATCAAGAGTTACTAAAATCAGCACACCAAGTATCACCGATGACCAGCTCAGAACAAGATCGGCAAGAACCTCAGACGTGGCTCTGCCGAGGTAATAAACGAGACCAGCGGCGAAGACCTTGAATATTTTGGTCGAACCGAGCACAAGGAAGAAATAACTCACCTTGGTTATAGCCTCGGTGGCCCTTTCAGTCCTCTTAGTCCTGCCTCTGAGCAGGGAAACCAGGTAGAGGACAAGAAGGACGAGCCCCACAAAGAGTCCGAGGTAAATGAAATATTGAACTTCCTTCCAGGGGCTCCCTTTCACGTACACCGGGACATTCACGATCTCGCTTCCGTTCTTATCTGAGATTAAAAACCCAACGTGGTTAACCTTGTTGTAGTATACCCAATAAAGGCCCTCGGCTGTTTGGGGACTTGAGTCCTTGATCAACCACCCCATAAACACCCTGAGCTCTAGGGGCAAACTCCCAGATTCTCCTCTATTCAGGAAATCGCCTCTTGAATCGTACGCGTAAAGATAGGAGGATCCCGAACGTGACAGGTTTACCCCGTTTATGGAGATTACCCTCACGGAGGCGTTACCTTTGCCATAGACGTGGCAGATAAGTTCAGAGGTTTTCCCCATGTCGATCTCCTTTGGACACACGACCTTCGCCGCACTGACCCCTGGGGCGATGAAAATAAGGACAATGGTAAACACGAGCAGGTACCTAACCGCGAACATTAGTACCCCTCAGTGGGAGGTGCTTTTTACTCACAAGGTAGAAAACACGTCGGAATTATAAGCTTTTCGACTCGATCCTGAACCTCGGCTCCTCAATCCACTCGGACTTACAGCGCGGACAGCGGGAGGGGATGTTGATTTCAGGCTTGAAACGGAAGCCACACTTTCTGCACTCGGCGGGTTTGACAAGCAGAACTTTCCCTTCTCGCTTCAGGGTCTTCTGAATCGCCTTAAGGTCCTCTAAGATGAGTTTTTTACTGCCCTTTCCCCTGATACCGAGAACTTGGGCTAGCTCGCTTACGGAATAGTCGCGCTCCTCCAAAAGGCTTATTATCCGTTCCCTCCGAGTGGCCATCGGAAAAAGTAGGATGGAGAAATAAAAAGCTTTAGGGTGGGAAGATGATACTCGAGAAGGCCGAAAGGATCCTTGAGAAGCACGAACTCTGCGACCACTGCCTTGGAAGACTGTTCGCAATGCTCGGCAAGGGGACAAACGAAGAGCGTGGAAAGGCTATAAGGTTCGTCCTCAACATGGAGCGCTCCGCAAGAGGGTTACAACCGATAGAAGAGCCCGAGGAGTGTGAGCTCTGCCACAGTGTCTTTGACAGGGTTCCTGAGCTCGTCGAGACCATGAAAAAGGCGAGCGAAGGGATTGAATTTGAAACTTTCCTCGTGGGTTCCCGCTTTCCGGAGGAAATCAAGGAGAAAGAGAAAGCAATCTGGGAGGCGTTTGATATCGAGACCGCCGAGCCGATAAACAGAGAATTTAACCGCGAGCTCGGCAAGGCCTTTGGAAAAGCAACCGGGAAGGAAACCTCGAAGAACCCCGATGTGGTTTTCATAGTAGAGCCGTTTTCGGGCAAGGTTGAAATTCAAATCAACCCGGTTTACGTTTACGGGCGCTACAGAAAGCTGATCAGGGGGATTCCCCAGACCCCTTTGCCGGACTTCAAGGACAGCGTAGCCTCTATAATCTGCAGGGCGTTTTCAAAGGCATTTGAAGGCAAGTGCGTCTTCAAGGGTGCCGGAAGGGAGGACGTGGACGTAAGAATGCTCGGCAACGGGAGGCCCTTCATCGTCGAAATTAAGAGACCGAAGAGGAGAAGGGTTGACCTTGGAAAAGTAGCGGAAGAGATAAATGCGAGCGGGAAGGTGGAGGTTCTCGATCTGCGCTTCGTCTCGGCGAAGGAGGCCGAGGAAGTTCTCACGAAGAATCACCGAAAGGAATACCTCGCGCTCGTTCTCGTTGAGGAGGGGGTAACCCCGGAGGAGGCTGAGGAAGTGGCGAGGAGGCTAAGTGGCCTTGAGATACACCAGAGAACGCCCTGGCGCGTCAGGAAGGCGAGGGCCGACAAAGTGAGGGTGAAAAGGGTCCACGAGGCCGAGGCGAGGTGGGTTGACGAAAAGCACTTTGAGCTTCGCCTCGTCACCGACGGCGGGCTCTACATCAAGGAACTTGTTTCCGGCGATAAGGGAAGGACGAGGCCGAGCGTTAGCGAGTTGCTCGGGAAGAAGGCGTGGTGCGAGAGGCTCGACGTGCTAAACATACTTGACGAGTAGGGTCATTCCCTTGGGAAATCTTTATATATTTTCTTTGCGGAGTTGACTTGGTGGTAAAAATGCTTCGGAATTGGAAGTTCCTCCCGGCAGTGTTTGTGGCATTGCTCACGACCGCTCTCGTCAGTGGTTCTGCCGTTATAGTTGCTCCGCCAAGAGGGACTGTAACGTATCCGGAGGTTATAGCTGGTGTCGGAAGCGATGGAGCTGGAGGCTTCATTGTCGTTGTTCCCTTCAACATGACCGCCAGTGGAACACCTGTGGTTCCCGGGGCTTGGATTGGTGATTTTTACCCGAACGGCTCGCTTAAGTGGGGTGAATACGTGAAAGGCTTTCCGTTCCGACCCTCACCAAGAGTGCTCCGGGCAACCGCCAACGGCTCAATCCTGCTCGTCGGGCAGAGCGACGCGGGAAACCACACGGACATCTGGGTGATTAAACTCGAGGGGGATGGAAGGCTCCGGTGGTCCAAGGACTACCTGCTCAATGTAAGCCCCGGCTGGATAATGTTCATTGATAATGTTGTGCAGATGGAGGATGAGATACTCATTGCGACTCACGTTGATAGCTTCGGAGGGGATGGGAGAGTCACGGCTCCGGTTGTACTGGCACTTGACGGAAGCGGAAACCCCCTCTGGGCAGGGGCGTACCAAATACCTCATGGCCCAAGGGAACTTTACAGCACGGCGATTGGAAAGGTTAAGGATGGATACTATCTGATACTGCACGATGAGGAAACCTGGTACTACGTGATTCTCGATAAAAACGGAAATCCCCTCGAAACATGGAAAATCATAAGCCCTTTTGAAGGGTTCTTCATAAAGTCGGCTCTTTCAGTGGGCGATACCGTTTATTTCCTCGGGGGCTCCTCCAACGGAACAGTCCTCGGGGCAATAGCTGGAAACTCAACCTCATGGGCCAGGCTGTACACCCTGAGTCCTGAGAAAACCTGCACTGAAAAAAGCGGAAACGTCACCCTCTTGAGCTCAGAGACCTTTTCAACCGAGCCCGCACCCGTGTTGACCGTTTCAGAGGGGCATCTCATTTTCCAGCCAGCGGTTGTCAAGGCATTCAGGCTGACTTGCAGTGATGGTCTCAATACAACCTATGCACTCATCAAAACTGATAGGATGGGAACAGTTGTAGATAGCTTTACTGTGGTCACAGAAGGAAAAGAGGAGGATATGATACTCCCTGGGAACTTTGGAGAGCCAGAGGGGATAAGCGCAAACGGAGATTCATTCATAGCACTCTGGAGGGAAACGATTTCTTCCGGGCCCATGCTACAGTTCCGGAGCTTTGCCATAGTGTCCAACCTAAAAGCGAAACCCAAAGGCCCGGCCATTGAGGCCTACAGCTTCCAAGTCAAGACAACACCTACTGATGTCAAATTAATACCTGGATCTCCTACTACAAAGAAGAAGCTTATCATAAAAGTTGTTGAGGGTCAGGTAACCGTCAAGAGGGCGAATAGAATACCGGTTAGGGTTATCTCAGTGAAGGATTCCTCCGAGAAAAGCATCTGCGGGCCTGGGATTAGCATTCTCCTTCTGCTTCTCCTCGCACTTTGGAAGCGCAGATGAGTTCTCTTTTCTTTTTCTCCAACTGAAAGATTTATAAAGGGGCCTCTGTAGGTTTTAGTGATTCCCAGGGGGTTAGTCCTAAGTCTAAACGGAGCGAAAAGGTTTCCCCCTCTGAAAAATTGGATCTCTAAGTTGTCCCGCTGGATGATACCTGTATATTGAAGTCGTTAAGAGGTGGTTGGAATGGTTAAGAAGGCGCACAGCTTCAGGAGGAAGACCCGCGGAAAGCTCAGCAAGCACCCGCGGAGAAGGGGCCTTCCCCCTCTCACGAGGTTCCTCCAGGAGTTTGAGGTCGGGCAGAAGGTCCACATTGTCATAGAGCCGAGTTATCACAGGGGAATGCCCGACCCGAGGTTCCACGGAAGGACCGGGACCGTCGTCGGCAAGCGCGGCGACGCCTACATCGTCGAGATAAAGGACGGCGGCAAGGTTAAGACATTCTTCATACACCCGGTCCACCTCAGGCCCCAGAAGGGATGAGCATGATCGGGAGAAAAAAGCTGGAGGAACACTACGTCACGCTGGCAGAAGCCAAAGAACTCCTCGAAAAGCGCAGAGCAGAGGGGATGGAGGAGAATCCCGAGGAGCCCATGTTCTACGAGGCCAGGATCAGCCTTGAACACGCGGAGCGCTTTGCCAAACTGAAGCCAGAGCAGGCTAGGGAGCTCAAGGAGAAGCTGATGAACCTCTTCGACTGGATCGACGAGAGAATCGCGGCCAAGCTTGTCGACCTCCTCCCAGAGGACTACTTTGACATCAGGGTTATCTTCGCCAAGGAGGAGCACATGCCCACCAAGGAAGAGGCCGAGGAGATCATCAACCTGATAGACGAGTACAGACCCCTCGAGTAACTCTTCTATTTTTCTTCACAAAGTATAAAAACTTCTGGAGAGTAAATTTCTGGGGGAGAGAAGATGGACTACACAAGACGTCATCCCTATAGGGAAAGCCTCCAGAAAAAGAGGCACAACAAGGAGTATGAGGAGTACGCATACGTGCTCGATTACCTTCCCGAGGGCTACACTGATCTGAAGACAGGCAGGCGAACAGGCAAGCCCGTGGCACAGGTCATAGGGGAGAAAGCTTTCACGCTCCTGGAGGTTACCCCCAAGGTAGATTTAATGCTCTATGAGAGGGTCTTCATAGGCAAAGGAAACCGCGACAAGGTTCTCATGATAAACAGGAAGATAAGCTACGACGATCTGACCGCGACGGCCAAGGCCGAGCTTCCGTACGTCGTTAAGGAGATCGTCAAAAACAATGAGAACAGATTTGTAAAGTTCTTCAACATTGCCCCCCCAATAACCAACAGACTCCACAGCCTTGAACTACTGCCAGGCATAGGAAAAAAGCTGATGTGGGAGATCCTCGAAGAGAGAAGAAAAGAACCGTTCAAGAGCTTTGAGGACCTTAAATCGAGGGTTAAGGGCCTTCACGACCCCTGCGAGATGATCGCCAAGAGAGTGATTGACGAACTCCAGGGGAAGGACAGGTACAGGCTCTTCGTGGGATCAAGGAGGCTCTTCAGAGAATGAGGGATCGTCTCTTCTCCATTATTTATAAATACAACCTTCGCCCGAACAGAACCCTCGGCCAAAACTTTCTGATAGTGCCCGATATCATTGAAAGAAACGTTAAACGGGCGGAACTTAGCGAAAAAGATACAGTTCTCGAAATAGGGCCCGGTCTGGGTGTTCTAACGGACGAGCTCTCCAAAAAGGCAGGGAAGGTGTACGCGATAGAAGCCGACAGCAGAATGATCGAAATCCTCCAGAGGGAGTACTCCTGGCCGAATGTGGAACTCATCAAGGGCGACGCCGTCAAAGTCGAGTGGCCCGAATTCAACAAGATGGTCTCCAACCTCCCATACCAGATTTCCTCACCCGTTACGTTCAAGCTTCTGAAGCACGAGTTCGAGCGGGCCGTCCTGATTTATCAGCTGGAGTTTGCCGAGAGGATGATTGCGAAACCGGGCGACAGAAACTACTCCCGCCTCTCTCTGATGGTTCAGGCGAAGGCCAACGTCGAGCTCGTTGAAAGGATCGGCAGAGGTGCGTTCTGGCCCAGACCAAAGGTCGATTCCGCGGTTGTTGTTCTCGAGCCCAAACCGGAGAAGGAGAGGATAGAACTGAACGAAAACCTCGTTAAGGCCCTCTTTCAGCACAGGAGAAGCACCGTTGTATCCGCCCTCAAAAAGTCCGCCCATATGCTCGGGACCGACAAAAAATCTATCAAGAACTACCTCTCCTCGCTCCCCCACGCGGAAAAGCGTGTCTTCCAGCTCTCTCCAGAGGAGGTCCTTGACATTGAGGTTTACCTTCGAGACAACGGCCTGCTTTCTCAAAAACCGGAGAAAGGTTTAAATTGAATTCATTGAAGAACTTCCGGTGATGTTCATGATCGAAGTCGGCGAATACAAGGTTAAGGAAGGCCTCTACTACACGAAAGACCACGAGTGGGCCAAGGTTCTTGACGACGGAACCGTTCTCGTCGGCATAAGCGACTACGCCCAGAAGGAACTTGGCGACCTCGCCTACGTCGAGCTTCCCGAGGTCGGTAAGGAGGTCAACAAGGGCGACGTCCTCTGTGAGGTTGAGAGCGTCAAGGCCGTTTCCGAGGTCTACGCCCCGGTCAGCGGGAAGGTTATAGAGGTCAACGAGGCCCTTGAGGACAGCCCCGAGCTCCTCAACGAGGATCCCTACGAGAACTGGATCGCCAAGCTCAAGCCGAGCAACCTCGATGAGGAACTCAAGGAGCTCATGGACGCTGAGGCCTACGCGAAGTACCTGGAGAGCCTCTGAGCTTCCAACTTTTCTTCCTCCTTTCGGAATCCTTAAGTATCTAAAGAGCCCACAAACTTTGGTGGTTTCCATGAAGGTTCTGAAGGAATGGGACGTTAAGGTGAAGCTTGTAAGGACGAAGAGGGGAGCGATTCTCCACATGATTGAGCTTGAACCCGGGCATTTCTACCTCGAACAGAACCCCCTCAAGGACTCCAAGTACGGCGTCGCCTACAGGAAGATAAAGGAGCACTTCCCCGAGTTCTACATGTTCTGGGAGATTAAGAACAACCGCTATAGTGGAAAGCTCCTCGCCGGGGCGTTTTTAGAAAAGCAGGAGATAGATGACTTCATAACGCTGTTAGCACAAAGCGAGGACTTCAAGAAGTTCGAGGAAATCCTTGAGGAAATTGAGGAGCTTGAAGAGGAGTGAGCTCAGCCCTTGGTTCTCATCATTTTTGCCGTGTAAGTCACGGACTCAGATACCCTAGAGGTCGTCATCGCTCGCTTCTCTTCAAGAAAGGGAAGATAAAAGTCTAACGGCTCAGTCAGTATACCCCTCATCACGTTTCAGCTACCGTGAGGTTCGTCATCGCCGTCTCTCCTTGGAAACGTCCCTTAAAAAAAGGTAGCTCAGCCGAGGGAGAGCAGGACTTCCTCGTAGGCTCTCTCAATCTTGCCAGCCACGACCTTCCAGGAGTATTCTGCCTCGACAGCCCTTCTCCCCGCTTCCCCGAGCTCCCTTGCAAAATCCTCGTCCGCCAAAATCCTGCTTACGGCTTGTCCTAGTGCGAGTTCATCCCCCGGAGGCACTAAAAGACCGCTTCCGCTCCTCTCAACCACCTCGGGAATCCCACCGACAGTCGTCGCCACCACCGGAACGCCCGAGGCCATCGCCTCAAGG
>Ga0256836_1001131_pt1 | contig 12370 bp, 12 predicted proteins | sample 4561380metaG_FD_185974 | JGI IMG/M metagenome (GOLD analysis project Ga0256836, IMG submission 185974) | Hydrothermal vent microbial communities from Guaymas Basin, Mexico - 4561-380 | ecosystem: Environmental > Aquatic > Marine > Hydrothermal vents | place: Mexico: Guaymas Basin | collected...
TATTAACAAAGGCATATTCAAGTTCAAACTTAAGTATTATTGGTGTTATATCTTATACAAATATACCATTTTCAATAGGTTTTGGATGGATGCTTGGTGATGCTTTTCCAGATGCTTTAACATGGATAGGAATTGGTTTGATTGTTTTAGGTGGGTTTTTAGTAGGTTTAAAGAAAAAGTAAAAAAGTGTAAAGAGTTAAAAGAGTGATGTGATTTCAAGGCGCGAATAAGGAAGGATACTTTAGTATCTGACGAATGAGCAACGCAGAAAGTGCGTTGCTATTTTAACTCTACAGATCGTCTTCGTGTTTTGCAAGATACTCTGCAACACCTTGAGTGTCTGCTTTCATACCCTCATCACCTTTTTGCCAACCAGCTGGACAAACTTCACCAAACTCATCAGTAAATTGTTGAGCATCAATCATTCTTAACATCTCATCAACATTTCTTCCAAGTGGTAAATCATTTACAACTGCATGACGAACGATACCATTAGCGTCGATTAAGAATGAGCCACGAAGTGCAACTGCATCACCAAGAAGTACATCATAATCACGAGCGATATTTTTAGTAAGGTCAGCTACTAGTGGGAAGTTGATTCTGCCAATACCACCTTTGTTAACTGGTGTTTCTCTCCATGCAAAGTGAGAAAATTGGCTATCTACTGATACACCAACAACATTAACACCACGTTTTTGGAACTCTTCATATCTATGAGAGAATGCAATAATTTCTGATGGACATACAAAAGTAAAGTCTAGTGGGTAAAAGAATACAACTGTACCTTTTTCACCAAAATTTTCTGATAATTTAAAGTCTTCAACGATTGAACCGTCTGCTAAAACTGTAGTTGCTGTAAAATCTGGAGCTGGGTTTGTTACTAACATATTAAATGTCCTTTAATGTTTTATTTGTGGAATTTTAACTAAATTATATTAATAGAAAAGTTAGAAAAAATCTTCTATATATCACTTAAGCAATAATAAATATTTGGCTTATTATATTTTGATATAATTTTGCACAAAGGAAAATCGATGACAATAGAAGAAAAAGAGTATATATTTACTTCAGAGTCTGTAACAGAAGGGCACCCTGATAAGATGGCAGATCAGATTAGTGATGCAATTTTGGATTATATTATAGAACATGATAAAAATGCTAGAGTTGCTTGTGAAACAGTAGTTTCTAATGGTTTTTGTATAATCGCAGGTGAGTTGAAAACTACAGCTTATGCACCAATGCAAGAGATAGCAAGGCGTGTTATTCAAGAGATAGGTTATACTGATTCTACTTATGGTTTTGATTATCGTGCAGCTGCTGTTTTAAATGGAATAGGGGAGCAATCACCAGATATCAACCAAGGTGTTGACCAAAAAGATGGTGAGATTGGTGCAGGAGATCAAGGTATGATGTTTGGTTATGCTTGTGATGAAACACCAGTACTTATGCCACTTCCAATTTACTTAGCACATAGACTAACTCAAAGATTAGCACTTGTAAGAAAAGAGAGTTTAGTTCCATATCTTCGTCCTGATGGAAAAGCACAAATAAGTGTTAAGTATGTTGGGGATAAACCTGTATCAATAGAAACTATCGTTATATCAACTCAGCATTCTCCAGATGTGAAGCAAGAACAGATAAGACAAGATATGATAGATGAGGTTATAAATGAGGTTATTCCAAAAGATATGATGAATGATGATACTGTCATACATATAAATCCAACTGGAAAGTTTGTTGTTGGAGGACCTCAAGGTGATGCTGGACTTACTGGGCGTAAAATCATAGTAGATACTTATGGAGGAAGCTGCCCTCATGGCGGTGGTGCATTTTCTGGAAAAGACCCTACAAAAGTTGATAGAAGTGCTGCTTATGCTGCAAGACATGTAGCTAAAAATCTTGTAGCTTCTGGGGTTTGTTCTCGTGCAACAATCCAAGTAGCTTATGCTATTGGTGTAGTTCAACCAGTTTCTATCATGGTTGATACTCATGGTACTGCAAAAGTTGATGAGAGTAAAATAGAAAAATGTATAGAAAAATTGTTTGATTTATCTCCTAAGGGGATTATAGATTCTCTAGACTTACTTCGTCCAATATATAGAAAGACTGCATCTTATGGCCATTTTGGTAGAGAAGAAGATGGTTTTACTTGGGAGAGAACAGATAGGGTTGAGGATATAAAAAATTATTTGGGTCTTTAGTAACACTTAGCATAAAATTTTCTCTATGAAAGATATTTTAGCTTTGTTTAAAATTCTTGTGTTAAACTTACTCTTGAAATTAAAATATTTAGGAGAACCTAATGGCAGTAATTATTAATGATACTTGTATCAATTGTGGCGCTTGTATTGATGAGTGTCCAGTAGAAGCGATTGTAGATGAGGACGATAACCCGACAGATGAAGAAATATACTATGTTTATGCTGATAAATGTGTAGAGTGTGTTGGTCATCATGACGAACCAGCTTGTGCTACAGCTTGTCCAACTGAGGGTTGTATTACTTGGGATGCTATTGGTGAATCTCCAGAGCACCGTGAAGATATCACTGACGATCAACGTTCAAACAAAGAACCAGTTGTAGAATAGTTAGTAAAACTTTTTATAAAGGGGCAAAATCATTTATGATATTTGCTCCTTTCTACCTTCTAATACCCACAAATTTTTTAATTTAATCAAAAACATATTCTTTTTTAGATATAATTCCGCTCACAATTTATATATTTAACAGGAGATTTGATGGAACGTACACTATCAATTATAAAACCAGATGCAGTAGCTAAGGGTGTTATAGGAAAAATTTTAGATCGTTTTGAGAGCAATGGTCTTAAAATTGCAGCAACTAAAAAAATGCAACTTTCTCGCGGAGATGCAGAAGCATTTTATGCAGTTCATGCTGAAAGACCTTTCTTTGGAGATCTAGTAGATTTCATGATTAGTGGTCCAGTAGTTGTAACAGTTCTAGAAGGTGAAAATGCTATGCAAATTAACCGTGATCTTATGGGCGCTACTAACCCTAAAGAAGCTGACGCTGGTACAATTCGTGCAGATTTCGCTGAAAATATAGATGCAAATGCAGTTCACGGAAGTGACTCTGTTGAAAATGCAGCTGTTGAAATTGCATTCTTTTTCTCAGAAAGAGAAATCTCTTAAGTATTACTTGTGAAAGTAATACTTAGAAAAGTAACTTCTACACCGCTAGATTTCGAGATAAAGTCTGATGAAATAATTTTTAAAGGTTTTTTACAGTATCATAGCGGCAAATTAATCCTCCTCAAAGCAACTTTGAGTGGAAAAATTAACACAAACTGTAATGTTTGTGCTGATGAATTCAAGTTAGATGTTGATGAGACAGTAGAATTTTACCTTCATAGTGGTATCTATGAAGTTGAAAATGAAGTCTTGTTAGATGTTGTAGAGTGTTTTGATGATACAGCAGATTTAGATGAAATCTTAAATTCGGAACTTGAAATTATCAAAAGTGATTACAACACTTGCAAAAATTGTAAATAAAACAAAATTTAAACAAGGAGAACAACTACTATGGCAGTACCTAAAAGAAGAGTCTCTCATTCTCGTTCAGCGAAAAGAAGAACTCACTATAAAATTACTTTAGCTAAACCAGTTAAAGATAAAGATGGAACTTATAAACTTCCACATCACATCAACCCAACTACTGGTGAGTATAAGTAGTCAATGGTAAAAATTGCGATTGACGCAATGGGCGGGGACTTCGGTCCTGAGCCAATTGTTAAGGGAACTATTCAAGCTTACAAGAAAAAACTATTTATACCTATTCTCGTAGGAAAAAAATCTGAAATTTTATCTCTGTTACCAAAACGTTATAGAGATAAGATTTCTATAGTTGAAGCGGATGATGTTATCTCTATGGGTGATGCTGCAACTGATGCAGTAAAGCGAAAAGAAAGTACTATCTATAAAGCTATAGACCTTGTAAAACAAGGAGAGGCTGATGGTGTTGTTTCTGCTGGGCATAGTGGAGCTACAATGACCCTTGCAACTCTAAGACTTGGTCGCCTTAAAGGTGTCTCTCGTCCAGCACTTGCAACTTTAATGCCTACAAAAACTGGACGTCGCTCTATCTTACTTGATGCTGGAGCAAATGTTGATTCTAAGCCACAACATATTGCAGAGTTTGCAATTATGGGTGGTTGTTATGCTGAAGATTTACTAGGTATTAAAGAACCAAGCATAGGTATTCTTGCTAATGGTGAAGAAAAATCAAAAGGTAATGAAGTTACAAAAGAGGCTTTTAAAATCCTTACTGGATATAAAGGTTTTAAAGGTAATGTTGAAGGTGGAGATATCTTTAATGGTACTTGTGATGTTGTAACTTGCGATGGCTTTGTTGGAAATTTAGTCCTTAAAGCTAGTGAAGGTGTTGCCTCAACTATTACGGGATTGATTAAAGACTATATTAGAAAATCACCAGTAGCTATTACTGGTGCACTTCTAATGAGAAAAGTTTTTAAACTTTTGAAAAGACAAATGGATTATGCTGAGATTGGTGGAGCTCCACTTATTGGTATAAAAGGTTGTGCAATAGTATCTCATGGAAAGTCAAATCCAAAAGCTATACAAAATGCAATTTATCAAGCTATAAACTATGTTGATACTGGTGTAAATGATCATATAGTTGAAAGACTACAAGCTTTAAAAGAAAAAGGTTAATCATGGCTTACGCTGCATTTCGCTCAATTGGTGCTTATGTTCCCCAAAAAATTCTTTCAAATGATGATTTGTCTCATATGGTAGATACTACTGATGAGTGGATTACTAAAAGAACAGGAATTAAAGAGCGCCATATTGCAGCAGACAATGAGTTTACATCTGACTTAGGTGTAAAAGCAGCTGAGTTAGCATTAGAGCGTTCAGGCTTAGAAAAATCAGATATAGATATGGTTGTTTGTGCAACTATCTCTCCTGATTATTTCTGTATGCCATCAACTGCTACAATCATTTCAAATAAACTTGGTCTTCCTAATGTAACAGCATTTGATATTTCTGCTGCTTGTACAGGTTTTGTTTACATTCTTTCAATTGCAAAAGCATTTATTGAATCAGGTATGAAAAAAAATGTACTAATTATTGGTGCTGAAAAATTATCTTCTATCACTGATTATACTGACCGTGGTACATGTATCCTTTTTGGTGATGGTGCTGGTGCTGCTGTAATCTCCGCAACTGATAACAAAGATGAAGCTATCATAGATGTTCATACTGGTGCTGATGGTGAATATGCTGACTTACTTATGACTCCAAATGGTGGTTCTGGTTCTGCACATGACTCTCTAGAACAAGAAGCTGGAAGTTGTTTTATGCAGATGAAGGGTAATGAAACTTTTAAAGTAGCTGTTCGTACTTTAACAAAAGATGTTGTTGAAATTTTGAAAGAAAATAACATTGAAAGTTCAGCTATAAAGCATTTCGTTCCACATCAAGCAAACTATAGAATCATTAAAGCGGTTGGTGATGCATTAAAACTAGAAGCAGAACAAATTGTTCTTACAGTTGCTAAATATGGTAACACTTCTGGAGCATCTATCCCTATGGCTATAAATGATATTTATGAGCAAGGTACACTTAAAAAAGGTGAACTAATGTTACTAGACGCTTTTGGTGGTGGACTAACATGGGGTTCAGCCTTAGTACCTTTTTCACCACTAAAGTAACACTTTTACTTCTTTTAAAGATATTGTTCTAAGTTAACTTCATCAATTTGTTCAGGTTTTAAATGTTTTTTAGCATACTCTACATGTAGATTAGATGTCAAAAATAGTTTAAATAAATCTCCGTCAATATGTTTATCTTTAACCATAAAACTCATAATTTTTATAGACTCACTTAAAGTTTTAGCTTTTTTATAAGGTCTGTCTGATGCTGTTAATGCTTCAAAGATATCAGCTATAGCCATAACTCTTGCAGGTATAGATAACTCTTTAGCTGAAAGTTGTCGAGGGTAGCCATTACCAATAAGGGTTTCATGATGAGTTCCTGCATATTCTGGAACACGGCTAAGTCTCGAAGGAAATGGAATTTTTTCAAGCATTTTTATACTCATTATAACATGCTCATTAATTTTATATCTCTCTTCAGGAGTTAGTGTACCTTTAGCTATGCAAAGGTTATAAATCTCTCCATAATTATATAAATATTCTGGTACATCTTCTTTAAAGCCATCTTTTTTATACGATTCATAATCAAAATGTTCTCTTTTAATTATATGTTGTTTTTTATCAGATAGTAGTTTTTCTGTAATAGGTAGTGTCTGTGTATCTTCGTCATCATATCTAAGTATTTCAACTTCACCAAGACCAAGTTTGTCATCAAAGTTTCGTACCCACTCTTGGTTTGCTATCTCTTTTATGCGCTCTTGTTTACTCTCATCCATAAACTCGCCCCCAATATTAACGTGGGCTATAAAAGCAAAATCTTCTATTAGTTTTTCTTGCTCTACATGTAGAGCCTTTAGTGCTTCATCTTTATTATTTCCATTAAGCTGTGAAGTAAGGTAGCTTATTTGAGCATCACGCCATAGTACTTCAAACCTAGTTCGTATCTCATGTATACGGTCATTTATGGTTTCAAGTTTTGTAGATTTATCTATAACATATTCAGGTGTTGTAACTTTTCCGCAATCATGTAACCATGCTCCAATCTTGAATTCTTTAAGTTCATCCTCGCTATTAAGTTTAAAATCTTTAAATATTTCATCATTAGATTTACTAACTACATTAATTAGCATCTGTGCAATCTCTGGAACTCTTCTACAATGCCCACCTGTATAACGTGATTTTGTATCAATAGCTTCTGCGATAAGCTTTACGATAGAGTCTAGTAACTCCTCTTGTGATTTTTGATATTCTTGAATATTAGAAGACATAGAAACAAGTGAATTAGACAGTTCTGTAAATTCTATGATATTTGTTTTGATATTCTGTACTTTTTCAAACTCTCTATTTTTAATTTTATTATTCTCTTTGATTAAAGATTTTATAGGTCTTACTATGACAGTTGTAGCATAAAAAATAATAGGGATAGAAAGAAGTAAAAATAACAATGATAAAGAGAATGAGTATTCAATATTATCAATAAATGGCTGATATAAATTTTGTGTATTTAAACATATTCCTAAATAACTGTCTTTACTTTTCAGGTGTTTGAATATAGCGAAGTAATTTTTAGAATCTTGTTCATATTTTATGATTTTACCAAGATTTTCTTCATTAAATTGCTCCATAATTCCTTTATGAACCATTTTTTGATGTGCTAAAGATGAAGCTAATATTACTCCTTTTTGATCAAAGATAAAAAGGTTTAAATTTTTATCAGATTTTTGTGACTCTAATAATTTTGATAAATTCTGCATAGTATAGTCTATTGCAAAGACACTGCCCTTCTTTGTTAGCTCGATAGCGAAGGTTACACCGATAGCATGTATGTTTTCAAAAGAATATGCTCTTGTATTGGTTGCACCACTCGCTTTAATAGCTTTTTTATACCATACTGTAGATAGTGGAGAGTAAATTTTATTTATGGTGTATTTAGATATCAACTTTGATTTTTTGTCAAAATATGAGTACTGTTTTTTGTTTTTTATAGATATTATACTTGTCCATCTTGTGTTTTGTGGAGCTTTTAATAAAGAAAATAGTTCACTAGAACTACGCATATTTATAACTTCGTAAAAGTCACCATTTTTGTGAGTAAAGTACATAGAATATACATCTTGATGGATATTCATAAGTTGAGTTAAATCGTGTAGTGGTTGGTTTTCTTGCTTAAAACTTATAGGTAATTGTAAATTTGGATTATCAATATTTTCTTCTAAAATTATTTTGATGGTATTTGATGCTTTGTTAAGTCTTGTACTTGTATTTTTTACTAAATGTTTAAAAGTTTTTTGAGTAGAGTTAACTGCTAATTGTTTCGAAAAATAATATTGTGAACTTAATATTAAAATAGATATTAGACTCATAAGCATTAAAAAAATTATTAAAATATTTGTTTTAATAGAGTACTTTAACATATCAAAAATCTTCTAATGCTTTAATTAATTGCTTATGAAATTTTATCTCACTTGGAAGTTCTAAGTTTGATGTACGAAGTTTTTCTCCCCACATAGGATTAGGAAAATAGCTATCTTTTTCATATCTAGCCATTACATGTAGATGTACCCGAGGTAGCATGTTTGCAAAAGAAGCTAAGTTCATCTTTGTAGGATTATAGTAGTTTTTCATCTCAAGCTCTACTATGTCGTAAAGTTCGTAAAGTTTATGGCGAAGTTCTTTTGGCATATCACTTAGTTCTTTATAATCAATATGCGTGAATATTTTAAGCCATGGGATTTCTGATTTTTCTGTTTCTATATAGAAGTTTTTGTTTGTGTAAATTATCATGTAGTTATTATAGCAAAATAGTTTTGAAGTAGAATGTGCACTTGGCTTTGAGCGAAGGGAATTTTTTTCAAAGAAAAAAGTTTACCGTAGCTCAAGAACAGAGCCAAGGGTAGTTACAAAACTATATAGTTTTGTAACATAAGTTAATGGAGTAGATTAGTTACTAATCGCGGTTACGATTTCTATTTCTATCACCGCCACCAGAACGGTTTCTGTCACTATTGCCACGGTAACCACCACCGCCTCCGCCAGAACGATTTCTATCTCCGCCAGAACGGTTTCTATCACGAGAACCACCACCTGAACGACTTCTTGAACGAGAATGACCACCACGACCACGACCTCTTGAGTCGCCACGTTTAGCTGCTCTTTCTAAGATAGCATCTAGTTTATCAGCCGGGATACCGATTTGGTTAGGTCCAGCAACTGATTGTTTGTCTAAAATCATAGATACAAGTTTAATAAGCATAGTTTCTTCATCTATATCTTCTTTTAACATATCTAAAACTTTATGAGCTTCGTCATAAATTTTATGCTCTTCTATACTTTTAACTACAGTTTTTAAGCTACTCTCTTTTAAATCATTTTTACTTGGAACGAAAGCAAGTTTCATTGTAGTCCCAACTTTATTTTTGATTCTTTGAAGCTCTTTAAACTCTAGTGGAGTAAGTAAAGTAATAGCCTTACCTTTAGTTCCAGCACGACCAGTACGACCAATACGGTGAACATAAGACTCAGGATCAAAAGGAATATGGTAGTTAAATACATGAGAAATATTATCTACATGTATACCACGAGCAGCAACATCAGTTGCAACAAGTACTTTTACAGAGTTTTGTTTAAAACCTTTAATAACAGTCTCACGTTGACGTTGTTCCATATCTCCATGAAGTCCATTTGCTAAATAACCAGCATTACTTAAAACATTTGAAAGACGGTCAACTTCTGATTTTGTTCTACAAAATACAACTGCTTTTTTAGTCTCTTCAGAATCCATAAGACGGATAATAGCATCATCACGTTCTGACTCTTCGATAACATAATACTCTTGAGAGATATCTGTGTTTGTAGTCTCACCTTTAGTGATAGAGATAAACTCAGGATTATCTAAAATTCTCTCAGCTAGAAGCTTGATAGGTTTAGGCATAGTCGCTGAGAAAAGTAGAGTTTGTCTGTTAGATGGTAGGTATGAAAAAATTTCATTGATATCATCTAGGAAACCCATATCTAGCATCTCATCAGCTTCATCTAGAACAACAGTATTTGGATTGAAGTCTGTAAGCATTCCTCTTTTAAGGATGTCTAGTAGACGACCAGGAGTAGCAACTACAACAGATGCTCCGCGCTCTATAAGGTCAAGTTGTCTTTTGTATGAACTACCACCATAAACAGTAACTGTTCTAGCACCCATATTACGACCATATTTGAAAAGCTCATCACTTACTTGAGTTGCAAGTTCACGAGTTGGAGTTATAACTAAAAGCTCAACTCCGCTATCTTTTTTCATTTTCATGTTACTTAGTGCTGGAAGACCAAAAGCAGCTGTTTTACCAGTTCCAGTATGTGCTTGACCAACTATATCACGACCATCTAGTACGAATGGTATTGCTTGTTCTTGAATGGGACTTGGTTTTACAAAACCAGCAGCTTTTACAGCGCGTAGTACATCATTATTTAAACCTAAATCATCAAATGTAATTAGGTTCTCTTCTTCTTTAACTAGTGTTTCTTCTATTTCTTGTGCATTTTCTTGCATCATTATCCTTTAGTTAGGAGCTGATACAAGCATTTTCCTAGAAAATGGCACCTACCCCTAAAGTATTTCGCGAATTATACCCAAATTAACTGTAGTTTAAGTTTAAACTAATTATATTTTAAATCATTTAAGTTTATATTGTGTAAATAATGCTCTACATGTAGAGTATTATTATCTGTTTATCTTATTTAATATTATAGATAGTATAATTACTTTATGAAATTAAGACAAAATAAACTTATACCATATCTTATAGTTATTATCCCTCTAGCTTTGGTTTTATCTGCTAGTTTTTTTATCACTACCTTTTACTTAAATAAGGTTACATCCTATTTTGATTCTGCAAAAAAGAGAAGCCAAAAAGAGTATATTGATATACAAAAATCTCAAGGTGAAATGTGGGTAAATCAGTTAAATATTTTATTTGAGTATAAAAATAAAACTTTTGAGCAAGATATAAAAGAAGAATTGAAAAAAAGAGTAGATAGAGCTTATGAAACTGCTGTATACATAAATGATAAATATAAAAAAACAAAAAGTAAAAAAGATATAAGACAAAGAATTGAAGATACCTTAGAGCGTATGGTTTTTAATGATAAAAAAAATCATATATTTATGATGGATACTAAGGGCAACTCTATTTTAAGTGGTAAATATAAGTTTAAAAATAAAAATATTTTAGCTTTTGAAGATGCAGATGGACGAAGTATAATCTTAGAAGAGATTCAAAAGGTAAAAAAATATGGTGAAGGTTTTTTAAGAAGTAGATTTTCAAAAGATAGATCTTGGCAAATTATCTATGTAAAATCACTTGGTTTTGATAATCTATATATTGGCTCTACTGTTTATGAGATACAAAAAAAACAAGAATTAAAAAATGCATTTTTAGATTTAATTAAAAAAATACCAGTTGATAAAGCAGATTTTACAGGGCTTTATGAAAATAAAAAAGCTATATACCTTTCTCCAAATATGAGGGAAGTTTTAGGGAATGATTCTTTAAAGATTATAAGTGAAAATTTATCTAAACATGCAAAATGGATATCTACACATCTTGATGGATATCTTTACTATACAAAATATTACGAACCGTTTAATTGGCATCTAGTATATGGTTTTAATATCTCTAAAATGAATGAAGAAGAATTTGCTAAGTATAAAGCTTTAGAAGCTATGCTTGATGATGAACTAGATACTATTATAAAAGCATCAGGAGCTATTATATTTTTAATTGTACTTCTCTCTTTACTTCTTTCTCGTAGAATTAATGCTATTTTTAAAGAGTATCAAGCTGAAGTAGCAGTTAGAGAGGAAGCTCTTTTAGAATTAAACCAATCATTAGAGGATAGAGTAAAGTTTCAGGTTGAAGCACATAGAGAAAAAGATAAGATGTTGATTCAACAGTCAAAAATGGCAGATATGGGTGATATGCTTTCTATGATAGCTCATCAGTGGAGACAACCATTAAACCAGTTGTCTTATGTATTTATGAACATAGAGTCAGCACATGAGTATAAAGAGTTAACAAAAGAGTACCTTGATGAAAAGATAAAAGAGGGAAATGCACTTTTAGAGTTTATGTCTACCACTATTGATGATTTTAAAAATTATTTTAGACCAGATAAAGAGAGAGAATTTGTTTTAGTTTCAGATGTTATCTCATCTGCTGCTAATTTTATGCAAAAATCATTAGAGATGGATGGTGTTGAGATAGTATTAGAACAAGAGGGACGTGAGCTAACACATATATATAAAAATGAGTTTATTCAAGTAGTTCTAAATCTAATTAAAAATGCAAAAGATGCCCTTGTTCAAAACAAAATATATAAACCAAAAATCATTATAAAATCAAAATCTCTAAAAGAGAGTCTTATCGTTAGCATCTGTGATAATGGTGGTGGTATTGAAGATGAGATTATGGAGGATATATTTAAACCATACTTCTCAACAAAAGATGAAAAACAAGGAACTGGATTAGGACTTTATATGTCAAAGATGATTATTGAAGAACATATCGGAGGAAGATTATCAGTATCTAATATCTTAGATACTGATTCAGAGATAATTGGTGCTTGTTTTAAGATTGAGATTTAAGACTTAATCTTTCAAAATCTTCTTTTATTAAAGGTTTTGCAAAATGATAACCCTGTAAGATAATATCATTTTCTTCCTCTATAAGGAACTCTTTTTGTTCTA
>Ga0256836_1001132_pt1 | contig 12364 bp, 16 predicted proteins | sample 4561380metaG_FD_185974 | JGI IMG/M metagenome (GOLD analysis project Ga0256836, IMG submission 185974) | Hydrothermal vent microbial communities from Guaymas Basin, Mexico - 4561-380 | ecosystem: Environmental > Aquatic > Marine > Hydrothermal vents | place: Mexico: Guaymas Basin | collected...
AGGTTTGTGGTCGTATGCAAAGACGAGAGTCTCAGTAATCGGGAAGAGGAAAACTTTGTCCGTCTTTAAAACGCTCCTTGCAACCTCTAAAGCTCCTTTAGGGTTTGCTCTTACTGATGGGACTTCCACAAGCATCTTTCCCTCCCTTTTAGTGCAGTTGTTGGAAGAGTTTTCCTATGTCAAACAGAGGTAGGTAAATAGCAAGTAGGACTGCTACTACAAGTCCTGCACTTACCAAAAGCATTGCAGGTTCTACTGTTGACTTGATAAACTGCATATGAGCTTGAAATTTCTCCCTCAAATACTCCACTATCTCCTCAAGCTCTTCTGAGAGAGCTCCGGATTCAATTCCGAAAACAACCAGACTCTTTACAAGAGAGGGAATGTAAGGGTTCAGCTTAAGAGCTTGGTGGAAAGGTTCTCCTTTGTTGATAGCTTCTAATACTTTGCTCCAAGATTCTTTTAAAACGCTGTTGTTCGTAGCTCTTTCTATCATCTCTATCGCTCTTTGTGGGGGAATTCCGGAGGAGTAGAGAATCTCAAGCTCTAAAAAAGCGTCGTAAACGTGGGTGATGAGTATCGTGTCCTTGATGACCGGAATTGAGAGAAGAAGTGAATCTACCGTTTTCTTAAACTTCTCTGAGCTTTTGTAGAGCTTTACAAAAAGGAAAACCGATAATGCAGAGAGTATCAGGATAACAGGTAGGAGTTTCCCGAAAGTATTTAAAAAAGCTATCATAAACTTTGAGTAAGCTGGAAATTCAGCTTTGGGAAACTTGCTGTATAACTTTTCAAACTGTTTTATCAGGTTAGGAGCGTAAAACATAAAGCCAATAGTTATCGTTATGATTAACGCAGGAGTAAAAAGAGCTTCAATCAGCTTTTTCTTTATCTTTGCTTTTTCCTTAAACCTATCCCGTAGATGGAATAGAACGTCGGCTAACTTTCCAGTTTCCTCTCCTATCTTTACAGTCTCTACTACACTTTTGGGTAGCTTTTCCGTTCTTTCAAGAGCTTGAGAAAACTTTAATCCCTCATTCAGATATGAGAGGACTTCGTAAAGGAAGAGGGAGAGTTTAGGGTTGAATTGCTCCTCAATCATATTAAGAGTTGCTTGCTGAACGCTTACTCCTGCTTTAAGGTAGCGTCCGTGGGTTGAGAAGAGAAAACTCCACTCTTCATTGCTTATCGGAAAGATTGATGCTATTGTGATTTTCTTTTCTTTCAGCTTTACAGGGATTATCCCTTTCTTTTTAAGTATCCTCTCAGCTTCCTCTTTTGTAGGAGCAACTACTATTCCTTTATCTTTCTTTCCGGTCGGATAGTATCCTACGTATTTATACAGCTTCATCTCAGCTCCCTATTGGGTTATTAAGGGTTAAAGGGTCAAGGTATCAATCTTTCCGGATTCGCTGATTACTTCTGTTTGAGAGTGGGAAGTAGTGCTATCTACCTCTACCTGTTTAGGGTCAAACTCTATGCCGTATTTCTTAAACTTAGCTAAGAGGTCCTGTTCTCTGAGGGAGACTGAATAAGCTCTCTCAGGTGGGAGCTCTCCTTTAGCTACGAGTTCAGCTAAAGTTTCTTCAAAGGTCTGTCCGTAAGGAGAGTTTTCAAGCTCTGCATATACTTGCATATCTTTCCCTTCCTTGATTAGGTTGCGAATACCTATGGTAGGGTAGAGGAATTCATAAACGAGAACTCTCTTTTTGCCGTCTTTAGCTTCTAAGAGCTTTTGAGCTATTATTCCTCTTAAGGACTTCGCTATCTTATCCCTTATTTCTCTTTCGCTGTCTCCCATACTCACAAGACGCTCAATTGTGCTTACTGCATCGTTTGTGTGGAGAGTTGAAAATACAAGATGTCCGGTTTCAGCCGATTCAAGAGCTAACTTGAAAGTTTCCCTGTCCCTTATCTCTCCTACAAGGATTACGTCTGGGTCTTCCCTTAACGCACTCCTTAGTCCGTGAGAAAACTGTATGAAGTCTGCTCCTTGTTCTTTCTGAACTATTTGACTCTGTTTGGGTTGATGGACGTATTCAATCGGGTCCTCAAGGGTGATTATGTTTAGTGGAGCTACTTCATTTATCCTGTCAATTATTGATGCTAAAGTAGTTGATTTTCCCGAACCTGTTGCTCCTACCACTAAGAAGAGTCCTCCTACTTTTCCCTCTTTTATCCCGTTTATTATTCTGATAATACCTGAATAGACCCTTTGAGAAAATCCGAGTTTTTCTAACTTGGGCGGGTTTTCCTTTATTTCTCTCAAGACTATGTAGCGTCCTTCCCTGTTTTCCACTACTTTCATTGACGCATTGACTCTAAACCTGTTTCCCTCCCATACTGCTGAAAAACCGCAGTTTAAAAACTTCTTAAACTGCTCCCTTATTAGTTGCTGATGTGTCGGTGGTCTGGTAGAAAGGAGAATCTCATAAATGTTAACTGTATCGTCTGATGTCGTTTTTAAAGGAAGTTTTACAAGTTTCCCTCTTACTCTTACTCCTACCTGCTGGTTGGGAACAAAGTGAATGTCCGAACCTCCCAGCTCTACGAGCTCTTTGACTGCTTTGTTGAGAATTTCCTTTGCAGTCATCTTTCCTCCTCTCAGCATTATTTTAGCTTTCCTTTTCGGTTAGGTAAACTACGTTGAAACATAAAAAAGGGGGAGCAAATGCTCCCCCTTTCAGGTTTTTTCTTCGCTCAAACTATTAAGGTGAAGAGGTTGACTCTACATAGTGAACCGTAGGATTGTCTGAGCAAGAATCGTATTCGTAGTATCCGTTAACTTTGGAATTGGTAACCTTAACTGTAAAACATTCGTTTTTACCATCTCCGTCCTTGTCTGTTGCTTGAATGTCAATGCTATTGTGTGGAGACGCTACTACTTTGATGTCTGGATAGTTAGAGTCAAGCACTTTTGAAGCTCCTTCGTCTCCTCCACTTACGTTTGCACTTTCGTAACTACGCTTAGCATAGTAGAGAGCGTTCTCTGCTGTTACAGCGTTCCTTGCGTCTGCTTCCATAGAATTCTTAATAGCTCCTACGTCGCTTCCCATCAAGCGTGGAAGAGCGATTCCAGCTAAGATGGCAAGGATTACTCCTACGATAAGGAGTTCTACAAGCGTAAAACCTTTACGCTTGAGCTTCTTTCCGGGACTTCCTCCCATCATACACCTCCTTTACCTAGTTTTTCAGTTGTTTATTATAAGGTCAACTACTTTATCCGTGTGGTAAACTTTATGAGCTTTGGCTCTATTAAGATTAAGATTTCCTTATACTTCTCTTCGTTTATGTTGTTTGTGGGAACTCCTAGGTTGCTTGCATTTTCTTTCTTCCTTTCGTATTTCTTCAACCCGCCTACAAATACTACGTCTCCACTTCTGCACATAAAACTCGTGTTAACAGTTTTAGGAGCTTTAATTGGAACTTGAATGTTCCCTAACTGTCCGGCTTGAATGATTTTGTCTCCGAGGTATTGAGTTTGCTCAAAGCCCACTTGCAGGAAAATCCTATCTCCCAAAACAGTCGGAATCATTTTCAAGTCAAAACCGTCGTAAACATACTTTATTGAATAGGAGAGCGTAGGATTTGTTCCTCCTACACTTACGTCTTTTGGCTCAAGGTAGGGATAGCCTACTGCGTTTTTTAGCCTTGCCATTTCTCTGGAAAGGGAAAGAAGTTCTGTGGAGCTTACTACTTTGGCGTTGAGTTTGTCTTTCAGGTATCCGACGATAAAGCTTGCGTCTATTCCGTGAGCTATTCCCGATAGGTAATCGGTTGAAAGGTTGGTAAACTCTATCTGTGCAGAGTCAACTCCGACGTCTGCTGTAAACTGATGTCTGTAAGCCCTCTTTAAAAGGTTAAGAGTCGTGGTTAATTTCTTTGCGTCCTTTGATGAGAGCTCTACTATGTAAATCTTCATTGCTACCATAGACTCAAGCTGTTTCTTTAGCTGATTAAAGTAAGCGTCAAGGAGTTTTTCCTGCTCTCTGTTTACTACTGCTACGACTAAACCTGTTTGAGAGCTTACTGCTAAAGGCTTTTTCTCTTCCAGAGTTTTCTTAACAAGGACCTGTCCCTCTGTGGTTGATAGGTAGTTAATGCCGTTTTTCAGGCTATTTTCTACAAGTTTGGCAATCAGTTTCTCTGAGGCTGTTTTCCTGTTTTCGTTTTCCTTAGACAAGGAAGAAGCTTTATAGCCTTTGTTCTTGGCACTTGCGTATTCCTGTTTGAACTTTTGGGCTTCATACTCCTTTGAATAAGGAGAGATTCCTTGGAAAGATTTTTCTCCTTTCCTTCTTAGTCCCTTTTTGTTGCCTACTTTTATCTGCTTTTCTTTCTCTGTTTCCTTGTTGGAGTTTTTGCTCTCAGTAGAACTCTTCCCTACGCTGGAACTCTTTTGATGGGAGTCCTCTTTTTCCTTGAGGCTGGAGCTTCCTTTCTTGCTGTTCTCCTTATCCTTCTTCTGGACTTCTTTAAGTCTGGAAATTTCTTCTTTGTAGCTCGTTCGCTCTGTATTCTCAATGGAAAGAGAATAGCTCTTTAGCAGTTCAGAAATTTCCCTTTGGAGTTCTCCGAAGATGTCCTCTTTTACTTCCGATAGAAAATCCTCATCGCTTGTTTTAAAAAGGAGTCTTTTGTATTCTCTTGATAGAAGAGGAATCTGATAGACAACCGTTTTGGTAAGCCTAAACCGGATTACCCCGTTTTCCCAGCTTCCGTAAGAATCCGTCTCCTCTCCTACTTTTTTAAGGAGCTCTTTTAAACTGTATTGGCCGTAGATGGGAAGAACTCTTCTGTTTTCAACTTCTTTGTCGGCCTTACAGGTGTATCCGTTCTCGTTAAGGTATTCACAAAAGTCTCTTAAACTCCCTCCCGAAAAGAAAACAGTTAAGGATTCATCGGGAGGAATTCCCAAGTCGTCGGCCTTGAGAACCAAGGGAGTAGCCTTAATTACCTCTTGGGCCATTTTGCCGGATTGAACGTTTAAAGTTTCCTTCGGCACGCTTACCGGCTTTATTTGAGGCTTTACCGTTGCACAACTAGAGCCGACCAGAGCTACCAGCCCGAGGCTTAACAACTTCCTCATACCACTTACCTCTTTAATGGGTTTGTTTCTATTCTAGCAAAATACCTTACCTTTCCTTTAAGGTAAGGGCTTTAGAAAAAGAGAGGCTCAAAGTAGAGAGCTATTCTTTCCCTGTCGTAGTGGTAGGAAATTGTATCCAGAGAGAATCCCAGAGATAAGATTCTACCGACCTCTACCTCTAGCTCCGGAGAGATGAGCTTTAAGGGAGCAAGGGCTATTTCCTGTTCTCTCACGTTGTAGATGTTGAACTGGTATCTCTTTCCTCTTTCTCCCTTTGCTATGCACAGATGCCTCTTTTCGTCGTAGGAGTATTCCTTCTCCTCTACCTTTTTTCCGTCAAAGGAAACAGTTAAGTTTACTATTGCCTTTTCCGGGACTAAACTCTGGAGGTAGAACTTCCACTCTTTTTTCTTTCCGTCAACTGCAACGGAGTAGGAAACAATGGAGTCTTTAACTTCCTCTTCTTTTTTTCTGAGCCATTCAAGGCCGTATTCTCCGGCCTTATTTAAAAGAAAGGCCGTAAAGAGGGGCCTTGTTCTTTCAGGGAAAAAAGCTCCTATTCCGAACCTCTGGAGGTTTATTCCCTCTTCCTTGCTCCAGTCTATTGAAAAGGTAATGTCTGAATGGTCTAAGGGAGTTATCCTATCGGCCGAAAAGGGACAGACTATCATAGGAGCATTGAGCTCTATCCACCTTTCAAACATTCCGTCAAGGATTATCTTTCCTACTTCCCTATCCCACTTTTTAACCTTTTCAATAAGAGCCCTTCCAGTCATACTTTTTCCCATTCCCCCCTTAAAAGGAACGCTCAATTGGTATTATATCAATGAGGGTAAGAAGAGGAGGTAGAATGTTTGAAAAAGGGAAAACTTATACCTTCTACACCTACCTTTACGGGATAAAAGTAAACGGGAAAGTCCGTATCCTTTCTCAGGAATACAAACCGGAAGTCGGAAGAATAATTGACCTTAAAATCCTTACAGAGAAACTCCGGTTAGCACTTTTAAACTGTGAAGAAAAGAGGGTTTTCTTCTCAAGTCGGGACGGAGAGGTTTTCTGTGGAGAGATTTTATTTTTTGAACCGAGCAAGGGAGAAGCCTCTACCGGAAGATGGAGGCTCTTTCCGGAAAAAAGGCTCTACCTGAGAGTTAGCGTTCCTTACATCTACCAGAAAGCTAGCGTTTTGATAATAGACCCCTTTGAGGAAAGGGAAGAAAAGGTAAGAGTTATAGATGTTTCAGAGATGGGAATGGGAATAACTGTTTGCTCCAGTTTAAGAGCTAACGTTGGAAACGGGATAGTAATAAACTGGTTAGGCACGTCCTTCTCGGGAAAGATTGTAGGAATTAAAAAACATAAAGATTTTAATAGATTATCAGTTAAGTTTGACCATCTACCTTCCAATTCGGCTAAGTTTTTAAGGGAATTCATACTAAACAGGCAAAAAGAACTAGCGAAGATGCTATCAGGATAAAGGAGGGAAGTATGAGAAAGCTCATTCCCGTTTTAGCAATCTTTTCCTTGGTGCTGTCCTCTAACAGCTATGCAGGAAACAGGTATGTTAAAGAACCTGTAAAGGGAGAGATAGGTAAGAAAGTGTGGACAAAGGTAAGCAAGCCTTTTAAGGTTAAACTGCCCAAAATTAATCCGGATAAGTATCTAAAGAGGGAGAAAGAAAAGAAAGGAAGATATACAACCAGCTTCCCGTCAAAGCACAGGGAGATAGCTCCCAAGTTTTCCTTGCTCTTTTCTGAAAAGCTCTTTAAAAGAGCCAAGTGCTACGACGTATTAGGTAAGAGATGGTATAGTGCTGAGAGGAAGGAGCTCCGTGGAGCTAAGGCCTACGGTAAGATGGGAAAGTGGGTTGTTTACCAAAAAGGGAGCAAATTCTGTTTTATTGAGATTCCGGAGTAGGAGGAAAAAATGAGGAGTTTTCCCTTGTTTTTTGCAGTTGTGCTGGGCCTTTCTCTCCCAGCTCAGGCCTCTTTATCCGACTATTACTTGAGGGAAAAAGTTAAGGAAAACTCAGCTGTTTTGGAGAAAATGACTGAGGTTATATACAAACTCGCAGAGAAAGTTAACCGGCTTGAGGAAGAGCAAAAAAGGCTGAAAAAGGCACTTGAGGAGAAGACTCCCTCCCAAGGCATTAAACCTAAAAGAGAACCGACTTCTGAAGGAAAGCCTTTCAGCCGTTTTAGAAAGGTCCTGCGTATAGTTTCGGTCTTTAAACAGAACAACCTTGACAGGATAGTAAAAGGATTGAAGCTAATACAGGAAGAAACGGGAGCTCCTTTGTTTGCAGGAATAGGAAGAACTTACTTTGTCGTCTTTACCACAAAGCCGATAGATAAAGAAATCTTAAAGGAAGCAGGTTTCAGCGATGCTTACTGGGAAAAGACTACTAAGTCAATATATGAAGTTGTTAAGCCTATCCATTCTGCTGACGATGTTTACTCCCTTTGCAGGGAGCTGGGCAGGTAGTTTCAGGGAGTTTCAGACCTTTTTAAGTGAACGGGATTACTCCTACTGCGAGAAGTTGGGAGTTGACCCTCTGATTCCCTTGGCCATTGCAGGAGTAGAGAGCAACTGGACTCCTTGGGTAATCAGGGTTAACACGAAAAAGAGAATTACGGTTAAGGGAGAGGGAATAAAAACAGTTAGAGGTAGAGGTTATTACGTTTTCTACTGCAAAAGCAGAGCCAAGTGCGAGGCCTTAGCTCTTCTCCTTTTGAGAAAGGGAATAAAAAACCTTGACCTTGGAGCTTTCCAGTTTAACTATTACCATCAGAAGAAGATAGACAAAGACTTTACAGTATTTGACGCCTTTGACCTTAAAGAGGCATACAGAAGAGTTTGCCGTATAGTTGCCCTAAACTTTCAGGCAAGAGGGAAAACGGCAAACGCAGTAGCAATGTATCACACGTCAAGACCTTGGAAAAACTATTACTACGCAAAGAAATTCTGGAGAATCTACAAAAAGCTCAGGAGGCAACTTGAAAGAGCTGATTAAAGAACTTTCCGACGTATCCCAGATTCCTCCTTCGGTTGTTAAAAGGGTTCTCTCTTCCCTGCCGGAAGTTATCCTCTCAAGAGCTCTCAAAGGAGAGAAAACCGTTATTCCAAGACTGGGAACTTTTACCGTTGAGGACGGAAAGATAAGATTCCGAATTTCGGACGCCCTAATTAAGACCTTTAAAAGAAAAGTAGAATCCCAAAAAGGCAAACAGAGCTCAGAACACTTGACAAGGTGAAAGAAAGGGATTATTATGAGTAAAAAACGCTAACGGAGGTAGGAGATGACAAAAGGAGAGCTTGTAAGTGCAGTAGCAGAGAGGAGCAAGCTGAGGAAAAGAGACTCTGAAGCATTCATCAACGCTTTCGTTGAAGTAGTTACCGAAGCCCTCAAAAAGGGCGAAAGAGTGGAGATTAGGGGGTTTGGAACTTTCCTAATGAAAGAGAGAGCTCCCAGAGTTGCGAGGAATCCCAAAACCGGCAAGAAGATTAAAGTCCCAGCCAAACTTGTTCCTGCGTTTAAAGCAGGGAAAGACCTTAAAAAGGCCACGGAGAAAACTCTTTAAGGGAGGAGAGATGAAAAAGACGTTGGGATTTTTTGCCCTTGTTTTAGCCTTAAGCGTTCCCTCTTTTGCAGGAGTCTGGGAAACTCAATGTGCAGGTTGCCACAACGGGCAACTTGCTCCGAGCAAAGCCCAGCTTAAGGCAAAGTTCAAAACTGCAAAGGACTTCATTGACGCTGGAAGAAAAACCTCTAATCCTATGATGGCCTCTTTCAAAGGAAAAGTTCTTGAGGACGCCGCAAAGGAGCTCTACAAGTAAGCCTTAATAATACGGGAGGCCTTTTCGTAGGCCTCCTTATTCCTCTTCTGAGATTCAACAAAGGATTTTATCATTCCTCTCTCTTTCCCTTCAACTTTGGAAATTTCTTCCCTCTCAAGGATAAAGGAAACAGCGGCAAGTTTGTAAAACCTATCGTCTGATTCTAAGCAGGCAAGGTTTTTAGCAAAGAGCTCAACCGGAGTAGAGGCTACCATAAGGGGAAGATAGATAGAAGAGGCTCTGTTAATCTGGACAAAAGTCCAGAGGAAAGCAACCGTTTCAGGCGAAAAGTTTTTAAGTTCCTTCTCAAGCTCCTCAGACTCTTCCTTAGAAGATAAAACGGTCTTTATCAGCCTGTTAAGCTCTTTAGAGGAAACTTTTTCTCTGGTTTTCCTATCTTCCATTTCCCTACCCTTTTCAGGTGAGAAATTTCGTATAATCAAAGTAAAAGCCCGGAAGAGGTAAGGAAAATGAGACTGAGAAAGCTCCTTATCCTTAGTTTGATTATACCAAGTCTCTTTCCTCAGACGTTAAAAGCTGAAGAGAAACTGGACATACTGAAACTCCCTCCAACGGAAGTTTACAACGCCTACCGTAATTACAGAGAGCATCTGGATTACCTCTACCTCTTAAAAGAAGTTCCCATTTCAACTGTTCCGAAGATTCTTCCTCTAAAGACTCAGATGATTAATCTGCACCCTGCGTTTATAACCCAGTTTGTCCTTCCTCCCGATACAAAGGTAGTTAAGTCTTACACTTCTTTACCGGTTAAGTTCTTCAAGGTTGTAGAAAATACCATACTGATACAGCCGTCAAAACAGGCCTCTCAAGGAAATTTAGTTGTTTACTATCAGGAAAACGGAAAACCCAAGACGCTAACTGTTCTCCTGAAAGTTTACGACCCTACAAACTCCCACAGAGAGCCTCTCCACACCCAGTTTGTTTTCACTCAAGGAAAGGTTCTCTCTCCGGCTGAGGTTCTGGATAGATACTACTCCCTCTACAAGCACTACCCTCAGAGGCCTTACGAGTTCTTCAGAGTTGACGGAATCGTTTACCTGATTCAAAGGAGCTCCCTTTACGGAACGACAAAAGGAGGGAAATACAAATATCTGGTAATACCAACCGTAATGAGTCAGTAGGAGGGAGATATGATTTACCTAAACCCGATTAAGGTTAAAACGCAGAACAAGAGGATAAGGATTCAGACAGCCGTTGACAGGCCCTTTTCCAAAAGAGGAAACAAGAGCACGAAAATCGTTGACCCGAATTTTGACGTTCTACCGGTTGCCTTTGACCTTTTCGGCCTCTACCTTGACACTCAGGAAGTAGGAGCTCAGGTAGTTCAGGTTAACAAAAATACGCTCGGGAGCAAGGCAAGTCTTTTAGGAATACTGAGAGCTCTCCTCCTTTTGAAGATAATGAATCCGGCCCTTTACGGAGTGATAGTAGAAGCCGCAAAACTCCTTTCCTACGAGGTAGATGAGAGCTTTGAAGTTCCTCCTCTAACTTTCCTGCTGGAGGGAGAAAATCCGGTAGTTGAGAAAGTGTGGATAAGCATTTTAAACAAAACGGGAATTACCAAAGAGGAATACGCAAGAGAAGTGTCGGAAGAGTTTACCAGAAAGGGACTTTTTGAGGTTATAGCCCTCTTTTCAAAGAAACAGGAAGAGGACAAAAGAGCTCTGTCCCGACTTATGCAGAGGCCCATTACCAGTTCAGCAGTTCCCTATGGTTTAAGGACTTACAGCAACCTTTCAGAGGACCTAGAGCTCATTTTAGAAGAGCTCCGAAAGGGAATTAGCAGGGAGTAGCTATGAAGGGAATAAGGATATTTTACCACTTAGAGAGGAAAAAAGAGGGATTTCTGGGAGTTTATTCTTCTTTCCCAGAGGTAGAGGATAAGGTCGTGTCCTCTATGCTTCCTACTCCGAGCGTTCTTCTGTTTAGAGATAGGAAAGAGCTCTCCAAGTTCTTCTCAAAGTTCTTTATAAAGCTTGAAGTTTCCCTTTTAAAGACCAGATACCCGATAAAGAGATACTTTTTAAACGAAAAGTCCTTATCTGAGTTCTGCTACCTTGCCTCTCAGGTTCTAACCGGCCGAGAGCTTGAGCTGATAAGGAACGTCTCCGTAGCCTCTATTCCTCTTCTTCCCGATTCCCATCTCCTAGAATACGACCCGATAGATTTACTGTCGGGAGCTTTAAAAATCTTCGGAGACGAGGAGCTCTCTCAGGAGGTTTACTTTGTTTCAGATTAAGTCCATCAAAGAGGACAATTCGGTAGAACTCCAAGGCTCTTCCTTAAAGAGGCTCTACGGTGTTTATGCTGAGAGTTATTCCGACGGAATGGAATCTATCCCTTTAGAGGTAGTTAAGGGCTTTTACGAAAAGTATTTCGGAGAGGAAAAACCTAACTGGATATGGATAGGGATAAAGAGAACGCCCGTTGAAGGATTCCCCGGAAAAAACGGTTCTCCTTACAGGACGGAAGTTATCTACCTCTTTTCCTCTAAAGAGGATAGGGATTCCTTTTCCTCTTTCTTTCCCTCTTTAAGGCCTATGAACGGCCTAGAGCTTGCCAACAGGCTTTTCAGATTCCACTCTCTTGTCTCTCCTTACTACTTTACCGACAAAGGGCTGGGACTAAAAGGAGTTCCTATCATCACTTCCGATACCATCTATTCGGCTCTTTTGAGGGAAAAGTATAAGGACTTTTTCTTTAATGAGCTTGAAAAGGCAAGGTGCAGGAAAGACTTTCCTTACAGGATATACAAATCGGTTCTTCCTACCTCGGAAAGGCCGTCTTTAAAAAAACTCTTTTCCGTTCCTTGGTATGGAGTTCTGTGGATAAAGGCAGGTTTTGGGAACTTCTACAATACTTTGAAGCTGAGAGCTCAGACTCTATCGGTAGAAAGAGCTTCAAAGTGGAAGAAGATAGCTCAGGCCCACAGAAACGGGGAACTCCCCCTTGCCCTTGTAGAAATGGCCTTTATCGTTCCTCAATGGCTTGAGCTACCCCAGATTTTAGGTAGTGCTCTATCGGTAGTCTTTGCAGAATGGTATGTTAAGTGGATTAACTACCTCTACGACCCGATTACTTCCTACGATGAAACACACACTCACTTTTTCACCTTAGACAAAGTAGCCAAGATAATGCCCTTGAGCTACGGAAAAAGCTCCTTCAGAAAGGGAGAAGAACCGGTTTTCATTTACGGATTCTCCCCAAGTCCCATTCAAAAAAATAAAGGAGAACTCTTTTACTTCCACTTGGCCGAAGAGGGAAAGTTCCACTCCATTATCGTTGCTCCCCAAAGGTCTGGTAAGTCTGTTACCAACCAGATAATCATCTCAACCCTCATTAAAGTTGACCCTAAAAAGCTCTACTACGGGAAGATAAAGCCCTTTAGACTCCCGGTTAAGGTAGCCCAGTTTGACGTTG
>Ga0256836_1001133_pt1 | contig 12323 bp, 7 predicted proteins | sample 4561380metaG_FD_185974 | JGI IMG/M metagenome (GOLD analysis project Ga0256836, IMG submission 185974) | Hydrothermal vent microbial communities from Guaymas Basin, Mexico - 4561-380 | ecosystem: Environmental > Aquatic > Marine > Hydrothermal vents | place: Mexico: Guaymas Basin | collected...
GAGCTTCCTGAATTCCAAACCCTCTTTTTCGAGCAGTTTTTTGGCGCCGGAGGTGAGCGAAGGGGCAACGAGAATTCCCCTGACGTTCTCGTGCTCCTCGCGGAGGGTTTCGACGTAGCGCTTGAGCTGGCTGACCGCGTGCAGTTCCGCCCTCCTGCGCTTCAGCTCGAGAACTACAAGGTTTCCGTCCCTGTCAACGCCGAGGACATCAACGATGCCGTGCTTAATGGGCTTCTCGCGGTAGAGGGGCTTGAAGCCTGGCTCTATCACCTCGGGGTTCTCGAAGATGAGCTCGGCCATCTCGGCCTCGCTACCCGTCAAAGCGAGCTCCTCGTAGTCCTCTGCGTGGAAGACCGTGATTAGGTAGACCTCGTCGAGCTCGACCTCCAGCGTTTCCCTCGGCTTTCTCCTGACCGAGACGAGAACAGGCTTTTCGCGGAGTTCAAGTTTAACGACGCTCCCAGGAGGTTGCCAGTTGACCGGCTCGCGCTTCTCCTTCTGGTGTATCAAGAAAGAGCCGTCGGGCTTGACAATTATAACCCTGTCGCCGGGGCCGAGTTCGCTTTTGGCTCGACCATCGTAGTGGACCCGACAGCGGGCGAAGATTGTAAGCACTCCCTCGGAGGAAACGGCCGAATCGACAAGGAGCTTTATTTCCTCTGGAGACGGGTTCTCCCTGAGCTCAACCTTGGGCATGGAGAAGAGTAGAGAGGAAGCCATATATAAAGCTTACAAGAAATCGCACTACATCTTAGAGCATCAGAAAACCACCCCACAAGGGAGGTGTTCCCAAAGTGGGGCCTGAAAAGACCGCAAAATACTGAAATGGATGAATTACAATGAGTGCAGTTGAATAAAAATCTTTATCACGAGGGGAATGAGAGCCAGGCAATCATCAGAAGCATTAAGAGGCCAAGCCTTCTCCTCCGGGGCAGGGTTAGAATTCCGATAAGGCCGTACAGAGAGTTTAAAACAGAGAGCAACAGGAGGTTCTCGCACAGATAATTATCCGTACAAACCTTCAAAAGTGGCCGTACTACTGTGATGTTAAAGGCCCAAGGATGCACGGACATCAAGCGAATAAGGACAAGAAAAGCGCCGGAGAGTAGCGAGAGCAGTAGGGCCTTCTCAAAGGAATGGGAAAGCCGTCTTCCGGTAAGGAGCTCGTAGAGTATCAAAACCGTCCCCAAAACAGATATCAGCATGGAAATCATTAGCAAAAGTCCAATAGAGGAAAGTACAAGATAAACGGCAACGGTAAAAATAGTCCCTTTCTTAACCCCGAATGCAAGGACTGCAGTGCTGAAAACGCCCCACATTGCAACGATGTTAAAGATGTCCCTCGTTGAGTCACCGATGATTTTAGGGTCGACTTCATTTAAAACCCTTGGTAGCTCTCTGAACTCAAACCGGTATCCAGCTTTTTTCAGCAGTCTTCCAACAAAGAGAGCAACAATAACCAGAGTTATAAAATAGGAAACCACACCACAGTAATCAGCAACCAAGAGGCGTTGAAGTTCTCCCGACTAATATCGTGAGGAGGATTAATGTAAAACCACGCCCATATGAAGGCCCATATTACCAAAGGAGCCAAGACAGCTTCCGCTAATAAGCGTTTCCCGGACTCCATTTAAACACCCAGCCTTTAACCTTTCAACACCATCCAGACGACGAAGAGCATGGCAACAGCAAGTGAAAGCAGAACAACCGTGAGGATTCTCCTCCCAACTCTGCGCGAGAGGTACAAACCAAGAAAGCCAAACAGGGTGTTCAAGACTGAGAGAACCAAGAACTTTTCGGCGTTCACAACCACGGCATTGAATATTCTCAGGATTTCCTCTGGGTAGTTCTGGGTTGCAAGATAACGGGAGACGACCCATATTGGAGGAATTGCGATAGTTGAGACAAGGGAGGTTTTACCGATGAACTCAAAGGCATCCTCAGCCCTCTCGTCCCTAAGGAAGTAGAAAGGAAGCGCCAAAATCCACACAATCATCGTGGCAAAAAGGGGATACCCCTCAATCAAGAGGAGAACTATGCCAACGCATGTGATTAACACTAAAGAAAAATCTTTGAACTGCAGAAGCAGGGTGCCCAAAAATCCCCAGAGGAGAAGATGATAGATGATACACCTTTGCACTTCGTATAAGAGATATCCCGGCTCCCATGGTTCATTCCAATGTCCCTCCAAAATAACATGTAGTCTTTTAATATCTCTTTTCGTATAGCCATGTTTCTCAAGAATTCTACCAAGGAAAAAGACAATTGAAAATACCACGGGGATAAGAAGCACTATCATTGTAATAACCCATCCAAAAGTTATACCTCCTATCTTTACCCAAACAAATCCCCACAATGAGAAAGTGACCACTATCATGAGAACAATCATTACAAGTCCTTTGTTTCTCTCCATAAGGCATCACCTATAGCCCATAGAAAGAACTGAAGATAAGATAAAAATACTTTACCTTAAGACAATAAAGCACTAAATGCTGCACATATTTGGGGACAGAATATTGGAGTCAGGACCGCAGCACAACCACTAATGCATCCGGGGAAGGGTATCTTACATAGTAATTTTCCACATACCCCCTCCTTTATAATGAGTTCACTACATGCATACGAGCAACCTCCACTTACTCCTCCACTTATGACTGCGTTCCATCCCCAGCTAGAGCTACATAATGCAGTGCATCCTGCGGTGCAGAATGCCCCACCAAGGAAACAGGCCCATCCAAGCCACCCTCCACTAGATACCATAGCACCTAAGCATACTATAGTAAAAGCTGAGGTACAAGCCAAATCACAGAGGTGAGAGCATCCTGAATAGTCATCGATGACTATAGCATATCCCAAGTTTGTCTTTCCATTGTACTCGGGTAGTTTAAGCCTCACGAGGTGCGAGAGGTGCCTTAACTCGTAAGCACTCCTGCCCCAAATCCAGCTCGTCTCGTCGCCCCTGGCTTTATAAGAACCTTATTCAAGGTCCAGTAGTAATCTGAAAGCGTAATGTTACCAAGTACCAGTACAGTATCCCCAACAGGAACTGCCCGGTTCTTATTATCAGGAGCGATGTTCATTGCAGTAACAAAAGCCGTGTACTTTCCAGTTTTCGGGTCAGTTAAGATTTTAGTGATTAGCGTAAAATTATACTGACTCCTCTCAGCTCTATAAACAAGGTTGTATATGGTGTAGTTAAAGGTGGCATTGTAAGCAGTAACCTTAACGAACAACAAATGTTCATGCCTCCTTGTCATGTTGTACAGAGTGGTTATTGAAACATTAACGTGAGCACTCATATTAAAAGCACCACAAGAACTGGCGTTCTGGCAAGCGCAGGGAGAATGCGTTAGATTAGTGAGGTTTAATGTCGCATTCACCCAAGTTACGTTCATTTCAAGCCTGCCTTTGTCATCGTACCAAGCAACGACTGCCCTCCTAAAGGTCACGCTGGCGTTGCTGGTGCTCATTGCCATGGCTTGCGGTGCCGCAATCAACTGCAGGCTCAGCACCATGAAGACCAAAACGACTCCAAACGTCATTTTTTTCCAGTTCATGGCCACCACCCGACCAGTTAGTCAAGGAGAGCCGACAATCGCTATATATAAATTTTTCTTTTTACAAGTTAGAGTTAATAATGTTTTTTTAGTAGAATTTTTAATTTATAACCGTATTAAAACGACAAGAACAAAACGAAAGAAGCCAGAGTAAAAGAGCGAACAAAAGAATACAGAAGCACGTTTTAATCAGCCACACGCAAGAAAAATATTGATAGACGTGATGAAAAACTTAATCCTCAACTCCCTTCTCGGTAATCCTGAAGACGGCCTCTCCTTCGGGCAGGTGCGGGCTGTCTATGAGCCTGGCAACTCGCTTTCCTGCCTTGCCCTTCCTGAGGTAGATTCTGAGCGTCGCGCTGTGAGCAAGTATGTGACCGCCGACGGGCCTCGTCGGGTCGCCGAAGAAGGCATCAGGCTTCGCCTGCACCTGGTTCGTCACGAAGACCGCTATGTCGTAGAGGTCGGCAAGACGGTGCAGGTCGGAGAGGTGCTTCGCCAGCTTCTGCTGTCTCTCGGCGAGGGTTCCCCTGCCGACGTACTCGCTCCTGAAGTGGGCCATGAGCGAGTCAACGACGAGTAACTTAACAGGTCTGTCTGTTGAGGCCTTCTCCTTGATTATCTCCTCGGCCTTTTCAACAAGAAGCATCTGGTGGTTGCTGTTGAAAGCCCTTGCCACGTAGATGTTCTTGAGCGTCTCGTCGGGGTCCAAACCGCGGGCCTCAGCTATCTGCCTTATCCTCTCGGGCCTGAAGGTGTTCTCGGTGTCAATCCATATCACTGAACCGCCGAGACCACCTTCCTCAGGCGGTTTCTGGACCATGACAGCGAGGGTGTGTGCGAGCTGGGTGTTGTGGAGGACGAGACCGTTTGGTGCTATGAAGTTGTGGGTCTCCGGGACGACGAGGTCATAAACCCAGTCGTTGTAGTCGATGAGCTCAACGGACTTAACCTCGTAGAACTCAAGCTTTTTGACGAGTTCAATGAACTCAAGGGCCTTCCTGGCTATCTTCTCGTGCTCTTCAATCTCATGCAGGAGAGCGGAGACTACTTTGACCCTCAGCGGCTCGCGCTTCGGAAGCCCTCTGGTGCGATAGTTGGCAATCTGTCTCTCGGTGAAACCGTGCTTTCTAAGGGCTGTCCACGGGAACGGAAGTTCCGGTTTCTCCCCATTTTCAATCGCGTTCTTTGCGAGTTCCAGTCTATTGAGAGCGTCCCTGAAGTAGTCGGCGACCCTTTCTAGGGTTGCCTCCGTGAACCAGACGTTCTTACTGCGAGTTAGTATATGGTAGGCGGTTTCGTTATCTCTCTTGGGCAGTCTGAAGTGCCTGTAAAGAGCGGCCAGGTACCGGGCAACCACGGGTGGATACCTTCCAACGCCACCGTCCGGAAGCTCCGAGTTCTTGAGCAGAGAAACCTTAAGGACCGGGCTGAATGAAGCCCTGTCCTCGCCGGTTATGAAAATCCGGTGATAGACTTCACCGTTGATTTCCTTCTCAGAGACCGCAGGCGAGATGCCAAGGCGCTTCAGCAGGAAAACCAGGCCATCCGCAAGGCTCCTGCTCTTCGTCACGAATTCAACGTGGGATTTTGCAACGTGGCCGTCCCCGTCGAGATAGCCCGCAAGGAAGCTCACTATCGCGTCCTCATCGCCGCTGAGTATCTCCTCCGGAACTGCTTTGCTTTGAGCGTTCGAAGTGGAAAGCTCTCCAAGCCACTCGGCAGTTTTCTTGCGGAGGAGTATCCTGTAGATACCGCGCCTAACATCAACTCGGGGTTCGTAGCCGTCGTGGCGCTTGATGAATTCAACTACGAAATCCCTGAGCCCTTCAGAGGACGTCGTTATTGAGAGCGGGTTCGATGCCCCCTCCGCAACGAAGAGGCCGAGGAAATAGGCCCTCTCATCGGGCACCTTCTTTGAATTCGCTGGAACCTTGCGAACGCCAACTATTACGTCGCCTTCCCGGAGCTCCCCTGCGCGAACCCACTCAAGGCCGTTTCTGAAGACGAGAACCGGGTGAACTGCGGTTATTCTGAGCGTCCTTCCGCGGGATAGGTTGAGCTGAAGTATCTTCCTGACCCTCTCACGGTACAGGTAGGACGCCTTGGTGCGCCTTATTTCCCCAGTTGAGGGGTCGAAGGTGTAGACGCTCACTGTTTCCAGTGGAACCGCAAAGCCAGTGTCGAAGGGAACCTCCCCGTTCAAAGCCCGGTATTTCTCATACATCTCCTCGATGGTCTCGAAGTGAACGAGGGTGTCGTTCTCGTAGTAGACTGGGGTGTCCTTGGCAAAGCACTTGCCGCTTCCGAACTCACCGAAAACTTCTGTTATCGCCTGCGTCTCTATTCCTCCGCCGAGGAGCTTGTCGAGGCTCTTGCTTCCAGTGGAAATCTTGCCTATGGTCCTCCTCTTCTCCATGTACTCGTCGGCGCGCATGAAGGTCCCTATGTTCGCGGCTTCCCTTGCGGCCTGGATTATCTTAAGCGCGGCGCCCTCACTTATTCCCGCTATCTCCTTGAGCTCGAGGGGCGAAGCGACTGCTATAGCCTCGATGCTGTCATAACCGGCTTCGCGAAGTTTTTCAGCTGTGGCAGGACCGACACCCGGCAGATCCTCCAGAGTTTTGATCTCCTTCCCTTTTTTCTTCTTTGAAGACGATGACTGTGAGCTCTCGGCTATTTCAAGCTCCTCAAACTCCTCAAGCTCCTTAACCTCATCAACTTTCTTCTTCGCCATGAGACTCACCCGGGAATACCCTTAATGGAGGTAAAGTTTGGGGGTTAAATAGCTTTTCCCGGAAAAATCGAGAAGGCAATCTTTTAAGATTTTCGCCCTTTTCGAAAAACAAACCTTAAAAGCCCCCAGATCTTACTGGAAAACCCAGAAAAAAGAAAACTTCGCAAGATAAGCTCAAACATCACAGTTTTCTAGTGGAAAGAGAACTCCTCAATACTATCAGTCTGACACCCTCAGGAATCGGCTCGTCGAGCGGGGGATTGAGAACCGGGCCATCACGGTAGTAACCGAGGAGAAACAGGTTCTTTGTCTCCTTGAGCTCTCGAAATACCTCTATGTAGGGTCTGCCCCAGAAGTTCCGACCGTCAATCACGGTGACGTCGTAGCCCTTAACCGAACTCGTTATGTCGTCTATGACATCAACTACTTCCGGTTCGAAGACGGAACTCGCGAGAAGTCTTCCTGCCAAGCTTCTGCTCACGATGACCCTGTCGGCTCCGGCACCCTTCAGGAGCTCAACGCTGTCCTCGCTCAGAACCTCAACGAGAACCTTTGCATTGGACATCCTCTTCACCATGAGGGTCACGAAGACCGCCCTGGAGTCGTCTTCGAGGGCCAAGATTACGTGAGAAGCCCTGTCAACTCGGGCCCTCTCAAGGGTCTCTCGGTTTGTTGGATCCCCTATGAGGACTTCGATTTCCTCAGGAAGCTCAACCTTCTTGCGCTCCTCCTCGCTGGGAAAGAGGACCACTATCGGGGCAAGTTTTAGCTCACCGCGCTCGATTGCACCCATAAGTTCGTTAACGCAGGTTGAAACGCTACTTCCTTGACCAATTATCAGATAATGGCTGGAGTAACTAACACGGTGCATGCCCATCATCCTCCTGATGGATGAAGATATGAAGTTCTCAGCCAGAAGAGAAACGAGGGCAGTAAACGTCGATATCCCCGCGACAGAAGCTACCATTGCAACGATTCTTCCCCCTTCTGTCGAAGGAGTGACATCACCGTAGCCAATGGTCGCCATCGTTATAACCGCCCAGTAGAAGGCAGTGAAGAAGTCAACGCCCTCAAAGTACTCAAAGGCAACTGCAAAGGCGACTGCCAAAAGGAGAACCACAAGCGCTATCTGGATTAATCTGTTTCTGCTCACCTTGATCCTCATTCGAAGCAGTCGCCTCACGACGATTACGGGTAGCATGTAGTGAAATCGAGAAGAGAGCTTAAAAACGTTGATACACCATACCCCGGGGATGAGCCCTAGTGAACATTTAGTTCCAGTGGAAACAAAGGTCTTTTTCGATCGTTATCGAAAAGACCCCCCCAGAGTTTCATTTCCACTGGAACCGGGATACGGAAATGGACGGGTTAAAGGGGCATTGCATTTGAAAAAGTCGTTTTGGTTGGGGTTTTTAGTACGTAAATGATATACTGTTCAGCTTGCTTTTGAATTTAATTTGGACATGTCCAGATATTCTTCATATTCTTTTAAACTATCGGGTATAGTCTGAACATTGTTCATGCAAAAGATTAAAAGCTCAAGACGTAGAAAAAATGGGAGTGTTTTCACCAAAACTACAAAGAAAAGGTAGGTGTAGCCTTTTCCCGGTTCCAGTGGAAACAAAACCCTGGGGGACTACAAGTTCATTTAACTATCTTGGAATTTTAACTGTTTTCACTTATCTCCCTTGCTCAAAACAATACATTGATGAACTAAAGCTGATAGCCATTTTTGTTCATTTTTCTTTCAGTAGAAATTCAGAACGCACCGTTTCGTTTACTTTACGTTTGTATAGTTTGATGCCCATTTATGGTCATCCGGAGTTCCCGTTTCCTTTGGAACATCTTGCCTATCCAGTGGAAACTTCCCTCTCGTTTGAACAGGTTCCTGACAAGCAAAGGCTATAAACCCCTCATCGTAGATTGGTTAGCTTTCCACTGTGTCCGGTGCTTCGGGTGGAAAGTACTGTAGCATTCGCCCAATATTTAGGAAGTTTGTGGGTATAATGTCATGATGTCTCATTAAAATGTGCCAATAATGTATGAAAATCAGATTTGGCGTGCCCTAGTGTGGCAGGAGGAGTTTCGTTTCCACTGGAAGTAAAATCGGTGGTGCCTATGGATGACTACCTTGGCTCAATATTCGAAAAGTACCTTCACGCCAAGAAGATCTTCAAGAACAAAGAGGTATTGCGACACAGCTACACCCCTAAAGAGCTCCCTCACAGGAGGGAGCAGATAGAAGAGCTGGCCCATATTCTAGTTCCAGTTTTAAGGGGTGAGACGCCTTCGAATGTTTTCGTGTACGGTAAGACAGGTACAGGAAAGACCGTCACAATCAAGTTCGTCACTGAGGAACTCAAAAAGATCTCCGATAAGTACAACGTTCCCGTTGAGGTCATTTACATCAACTGTGAGATCGTGGACACCCAGTATCGCGTTCTGGCGAACATCGTCAATTATTTCAAGGAGGAGAGCGGCGTTGAGGTGCCCCTCGTTGGCTGGCCGACTGATGAAGTGTACGCCCGGCTTAAGGAGGTAATCGATTCTAAGGAGCGCTTCGTGATAATAGTCCTCGACGAGATAGACAAGCTCGTGAAGAAGAGCGGGGACGATATACTCTACTCGCTCACGAGGATCAACACCGAGCTTTCCAAGGCGAAGGTCAGTATAATCGGCATCTCAAACGACCTCAAGTTCAAGGAGTATCTAGATGCGCGCGTTCTATCAAGTTTGAGTGAAGAGGAGGTTGTTTTCCCACCCTACGATGCCACACAGCTCAGGGATATACTCATGCAGCGCGCAAAGGATGCCTTTAATGAAGGCGTCCTCGACGACGCGGTAGTTCCCCTGTGTGCGGCTCTTGCCGCTCGCGAGCACGGCGATGCGAGAAGGGCATTGGATCTGCTCCGTGTTGCCGGTGAGATCGCTGAGCGCGAAGGTGCGAGCAAGGTAACCGAACGGCACGTATGGCTCGCACAGGAGAAGATAGAGCAGGACACCATGGAAGAGGTCATAAAAACGCTTCCCCTTCACTCCAAAGTTCTGCTCCACGCGATCGTTCTCCTGGACGAGAACGGTGAACTGCCGGCAAACACGGGGGACGTTTACTCCATCTACAAATCCCTATGCGATTACATTGACCTCGACCCCCTCACCCAGCGCAGGATAAGTGATCTGATAAACGAACTCGACATGCTTGGTATAATAAACGCCAAGGTTGTGAGCAAGGGCCGCTACGGTAGAACCAAAGAAATCCGCCTGAACGTTACTCCCCACAAGGTTAAGAAGGTTTTCAGTCAGGACGATCAGCTCAGGCCCCTCCTCACCCTTAACCTCTCCCGTCAGAGGAGGTTGATCTGATGCTGGTTGAAGATCTAATGCGGAACAAGTACCTCATCACCCCTTCCGCATACTACCTCCTCGAGCAGTACTACAAAAAGGATTTCTCTCTCGCTGAGCTGATAAAATTTGCCAAGGCCCGGGGATCATTCGTTATCACATCCTCCATAGCGGAGGAGTTTCTTTCGTCCAAGGGCCTCATCACCAGTGCTCCTCCCGAGGCATCCGAAGTTCCTTCCGAAACGGGGGGGCTGGAGACCTATATTTCCACTGGAAACCCCGTTGAAAAAGGCCCTTTAGAATCCTCTAATGATGAAAATATGGTTGAAACAGAGAGTTTTTCTGGGGGGGAGAGTTTTGTTTCCACTGGAACCGATCTAAACGAATCCCCCGTTGAAGTCGTTGTTGATTCCGAGGAATCCGCACAAGAGGAGGTTTCCTCAGGGTCTTTTCCAGTGGAAACGGGGGAGAACGTCGTTGATGTCCCTGACCTTTATGGTGATGAACCCCTCGACGCCGACTCAAATGGAGAGCTGAACGGTGTTTCAGTGGAAAACGGGAACGGGGTCAAGCCGAAGATAATCTACGGGGACTACGGCATTCCGATAGCCTACGTTGGTGAGGAGGTGCCCGAGGAAGAAAAGAGCTACTCTGTTTACGATGACGTTGTTATAACCCCAAACCCCGCTTTTCACTACCGTGCCGCGGAGATGCCCGACGAATCGGAGGTTGTGTTTGATGTTAAGAATGTGAGGCTCTCCCCTCCCAAGGCCAACAACGCGGCCGGTAAAGAGGGGGAGTTTCTCGTTGAGGCTTATCGCCTTTATTTCCGCTCTCGCCTGAAGAAGATGCGCCGGATTTTCCGGGAAAACCCCGAGATAGGTGGGATCATCGATATAGGAAAGCTCAGCTATGTCCAGCCAGGTTCAGAAGTAACGGTCGTGGGTTTGCTCACCGACAAGAGGGAGACGAGCAAAGGGTACGTGCTTGAGCTCGAGGATGCAACGGGCAGGATAAAGGTCTTCATCAACAGAAACAGAGAGGATGCCAAGCTTGTCATGAGTATAATGCACGACGCAGCGATTGCTGTTTCCGGTAAGTACTCGGGTAAGGGTATGATATTCGCGGATCACATATACCTCCCTGACGTTCCAAAGGTTCGCTCTCCCAAGCCGCCCCTCAAGGAGAAGGTTTATGCAGTTTTACTGAGCGACATCCACGTCGGCTCAAACAAGTTCTGCGAGAAAGCCTTTGAGAAGTTTCTCGAATGGCTTAACGGCAACGTCGAGAACGAGACCCATGCAGAGCTCGTAAGCAGGATAAAGTACATGATCATAGCCGGCGACGTGGTCGATGGTGTGGGTATCTACCCCGGTCAGTACGAAGAACTTGCGATTCCCGACATCTTTGATCAGTACGAGGCCTTGGCTAATCTCCTCCGCAACGTTCCGGATCATATTCATGTGTTCATCGGACCCGGCAACCACGACGCCGCGAGAACTGCCCTGCCGCAGCCCGGCTTTTATGAGGAGTACGCCCGCCCGATATACCGTCTTAAGAACGTCACCATAATCAGCAACCCCGCCCTCATAAAACTTCACGGCAGGGAGTTCCTTATAGCTCATGGCAGGGGAATAGAGGACGTCGTCACCGAGATACCCAACAGGAGCCACCACCGGCCGGCGGAGGCGATGGTTGAGCTTCTCAAGCTCAGGCACTTAGCCCCGACCTTTGGTGGGAAGGTACCCATCGCCCCAGACCCTGAGGATCTGCTCGTCATCGAGAGCGTTCCCGATCTTTTCCAGGCCGGCCACGTCCACGTTATGCAGTACAAGATTTACAACGGCGTCTTCGTCATAAACACGGGAACATGGCAGGCCCAGACTGAGTTCCAGAAGATGGTGAACATAGTCCCGACGCCCGCGCGCGTGCCGATAATAGACGTTGAAACCGCCCGTCTGCGTGCGGTTATAAACTTCGAGCAGTTCTGCGAGGGGGTTTGAATGGGGGATGAGCTCTACTCACCCGAGATGAAAGCTTACTTCGAATCACTCCAGAGGGAGATTGACAGGGCCTACGAGATTGCGAGAAAGGCCCGGGCCCAGGGGAAAGACCCAAGCCTCGACGTTGAGGTTCCTCAGGCAACCGATATGGCCGGCCGTGTTGAGAGCCTCGTGGGTCCGCCGGGCGTCGCCGAAAGGATTAGAGAGCTCGTCAAGGAGTACGGCAAGGAATTGGCTGCGCTGAAGGTTGTTGATGAAATCATCGAGGGCAAGTTTGGCGACCTTGGGAGCAAGGAGCGCTATGCTGAGCAGGCCGTCAGAACTGCCCTCGCGATACTCACCGAGGGTATAGTCTCAGCTCCACTCGAGGGAATAGCTGATGTAAAAATCAAGCGCAACACCTGGGCCGACAATTCCGAATACTTGGCCCTCTACTACGCGGGCCCAATTAGGAGCTCCGGCGGAACCGCTCAAGCTTTAAGCGTCCTCGTCGGCGACTACGTGAGGAAAAAGCTTGGCCTCGACCGCTTCAAGCCGAGCGAGGAGCATATAGAGAGGATGGTCGAGGAGATAGACCTCTATCACCGCGCCGTTACGAGACTGCAGTATCACCCTGAGGCCGATGAGGTAAGGCTCGCGATGAGGAACATACCCATTGAGATAACCGGTGAAGAGACCGATAAG
>Ga0256836_1001135_pt1 | contig 12321 bp, 8 predicted proteins | sample 4561380metaG_FD_185974 | JGI IMG/M metagenome (GOLD analysis project Ga0256836, IMG submission 185974) | Hydrothermal vent microbial communities from Guaymas Basin, Mexico - 4561-380 | ecosystem: Environmental > Aquatic > Marine > Hydrothermal vents | place: Mexico: Guaymas Basin | collected...
CGACTATTTCTTTAATAATTTTTTCTTTTGGCTCTCCTTGAATTTTGGTATGTGTATAACTGTGTGATCCTATTTCAATGTTTGGTAGCTCAGATGCCTTTTTTGTAATATCCGGATGTTTGAGGGTAAGTTTTGCCACACAAAAAAGTGTAGCGGGTATGTTGTGTTTTTTTGCCGCTAAAGCAAAATTATACATGTTTGTATATTTGTATTCGGTATCTTCTGAAATAAAGACCGCGTTTTTTGCATCTAAAAAAGGATATTTTGCGATTGTTATTCCGGTTAAATAGTTTAATATATTGGTAAAATATTTTTTAAACACATAATTTGGCATATCCAGAAAAACATAGCTGGGAAATGAAAAATAAAACCACTTTCCCTTACCGTAAAAACCGTGCCATGCGATTCCCGATTCATTAATTTTAAGCATTTTACTGTTTAAAATGGGGGTGGAGGTTATTTCCCAGTTGGTTAAAATTGCATCGGGTGTGTATTCGGATTTAAAAAGAGGTAAAGTGTCGTTTGAATATAAAACAAGATCGTGTCTTTTTCCGTTGGAACCGAGCAACAAAGGAGACAATATTTTTGGTATGTAGAAGTTTGCAGATGATTTTGATTTTGATTCGCTAAGATATTTTAATCCGGTTAATTTTTCGATATTTTCAGCTTTTACGAAGCGGTTGTGTAGAAAGTAACCGAAATGGTAATTGAAAATAAAATTTCCTCCTCTATTTAAAAATTTCTCAATTTCTCGAATTGTCTTTTTAGAAACCGAATATATGTCAAATGCAAAGAGCGTATCGTTTTTTTTCAAAGAACCGATTTCGTTTTCGTTAATTATTTTAGCATTTATGCCTATCGATAAAAATTTTTTTTGTATCTGTCCGATTTTATCTTCGTAAGCGTCTATGGAGAAGTTGTTTTTATTCAAATAAACTTCGTTTTCCTCGGAAATCAATAGATATGTCGTTGGAAGGGGTTTACCGAAAAATGTAAAATTATCATTTGCTTTAGGGATTAACTGATAAAAAATATAACTTGAACTTGTAACAATTAAAAAAAATGTTATGATTATTTTTAAAAATTCCCTATTCGAAGAATATGTATTCGCTGCCGATGTCATTTAACGCCTCGTCGTATGTTAATGTTTTTTTGTTTTTAGCTCTTTTTTTCTCCCTTGCTTTATATAAAAAGTAAGCTATTATACCGAAAATCAATGTAATTATCGTAATAATTAATATCATCATCGCCAAAAAAGATAAAATATTCATAAATTTCCTTTTCTTTCAAGTTTGCCCCAGCTCATTTTGATTCCGAACCACTCTTCTATAGTGGATAGAATTTTAGCAATATTTATAATCTGAACAAAGAACAATCGGTAATATACCGCATAAATTATAAGCGAGAGCCTTTCGCCTGTTATCAATACGCAATACAGCGCTCCCGTGACGTCTAAAACGGTAAAAATACTCCACCAGTAAAACATTAATATGCTGTATCCGTGGGTTAATGAAATATAAATTATGTACAAATTCGACCATATATCAATAAACGGCCAGAAAACCGCTTCAAAAAGCATATACCATAGAGTAAATGAAGCGGCAAACGATTTTTTAAAATTCCAAAGTATCGAGCTGTGTTTTTTTATTGCCTGAAGGATCCCCCTTGTCCATCTGTAGCGCTGTTTTATTAAATCAAGCAGATTTTCCGGTGCTTCTGTGACGGCTACGGCTTCCGGTTCGAAATCTATTTTGTAACCTTTCATAATAAGTTTAAGAGTTACATCGCAGTCTTCGGCGAATGTGTCGTCATCATAAAGCCCCACTTCGTATAAAGCGTCTTTTCTGAACATTCCGATGGGACCCGGAATTATATTGACAAGTTTTAAAAACGCCTGTCCGTTGCGGACCATATTCAGCCCTTCAATATATTCAAGTGCCTGAAGTTTTGTTAAAATATTGTTTTGGTTGCTTACATAAACCGAACCTGCAACCGCCGCAATTTCCGGATTTTGAAAATATCTTACCATCAGTTCTACGGCATCGTCGTTAAGTTTTGAATCCGCATCGACCACCATTATCAGATTGCCGGTGGAATGTTCTATACCGTAATTTATTGCATTAGCTTTCCCCCCGTTTTTTTTCGTAAGTGCTTTTAAACTTCTTAAACCTTTTGTAAATTCGTATTTTTTTGCAAGAGGATAGGTTCTGTCTTTAGAGCCGTCGTCTACAATTAAAATTTCCAAGTTAGGATAGGTTTGCAGCAATAGTGAACGGATTGATTTTTCAATTACCACCTCTTCGTTGTAAGCCGGAACGATTAAGGTGACTCTTAAATCTTTGTTTTCAAATGATTCGTAATTTTCATCGGAACTTTTAATTAAGATTTTAAGCATGGAAAAAAAAAGCAGCAGCATATATCTCATAATAACCAAACCGGTAAAAAACAAAATAACAAACGCTCCGGTTTTTAATACGAACAGTTCGATGTTTGCAAAGTATATATAAAAACTGTAAAGTAAAAAGCACAATATTAAAATCACTAAAATGCTCAGCAGGATTATAAAAATGTTTTTCACCATCTTTTACTCGCTGAGAGTTCGCATTCAATGCTTTTATAATCGGAAGATTTGCTTATTGAGGTTGTATTGCTGAATTCACAGCCTAATTGTGCGTCTAAATCGCTTCTATTCATAGAAATCCCCCATAAACCCAATTTATACACATATGTTTTATCAAAAAAGCTGTAACCGATGCCGCCTTTACATTTAAAATTAATATATTTAAAAGGCTTTATGATTTTAAGTCCGATTATATTCGTATCGGTTTTATCGGGAGAATAATAGCAATCCGTTTGTTTGGAATTAAACTGATACCATCCCGAAAAATATAATATAAAGGATGTGTTTTTGTATGAAAAACTTTTTATATCGTATTCAAGCTGGGGTGTGAACACGCTGTTGCCGTCGTCAACTTTTTCGAAAGCCAAAGACCACCATAATTCTCTAGGGTTTTCAATTAATTTGTATCCTGTTGCTTCAAATTTTATTTTGGTATGTTTTGAGCTGCATACGGTTTTTCTGGAATATACCATATTGTGTTTGTTTAATTTTAACGTAATTCCATTTAAAAAGTAAGGGTAATATTCTATATCCCACCCTAAAATATCAACTCCGCTTTTGTCTAAAAAAACATTAAATAAAAAAGGATTCTTTTTTATGCCTATACCGTATAAAAATCCTTTTTTATTTGATGTTTGATTTAATGAATAGTTTTTATAAAACAAAAACGGGGAAAAAGTTTCCGTATATCGGGTTAATGATATATACCGGGTCCACATTTTGGTGTTTTGATTGTCTTTAAAATAGTTTATGTATCCGAAAAGTTTCCAATTATAAGACTTGTCGGAAAAAAAGTAAGTTTTTTTCAAATCCTGCTGGACGACGTTGTGTTTTGTGATTTTTTCTTTTTTTAAAAATAAATAATCAAGTGCCGTTTTTTCGCTTTGTGGTTCAAGTTTTAAATTAGCCGGCAATATAATGTCTTTTTTTTTAATATCGCGACCTGCGGCGGTTTTATTGTTAAAAATTTTTTTTGAAATTAATTTAATTTCGGGTTTTGTATTATTAATTTCGTTTAAATTGTCTTTTATATATTTTTCAAGTGAATTTTGCGGATTGTATGGTGTGTAAGTACCCGGTGTCCAAGATTCTTTTATGATTTTACAATTGTTTTGAATGCATTTGATTTCAAGCGTTTTATAACCTTTGTCTTTTTTAATTTTAGACGCATATACCTGAAAAAATTTTACTTTATAAATATTGTCTTTTTTTTCTATTAAAACCGGGTCGTATATACCGACATTTATAAAAGATGCTTTTTTAAATATTGACTGTTTTCTCAGTCTCCAATATAATTTGTCGGAAATTGATTGATCATAAAAAGATGCGTATTTCTCAAAATCCATACTCTCCCACGCTTTTTTCCAGTCATTGATAAACGATTTTAAAAATTCAGGAAGAGGTTTCGGAACGTTTTGCAGCAGTTTTTGATATATTTTTTTTGCTTTTTCATAATGTCCGGATTTTTGAAGGTTAAAAGCGTAGTGGTACTCTATAACGGGTGTTTTTTTATACCACATCAAAAGATAAAACTCACCCGCGGCTTTGGCATATTTTTTCGATGATTCCAAAGCGTAGGCGTATTTTTCCCTGACAGTATAATCGTTTGGTCTTAAAAAGAGATATTCTTTGTAATAATCGGCTGCACTTTCATACATATTTGCAAAATACGCCCTGTCTGCTAATGCCAATATTTTTTCACTTCTTTTGGCGTAATATTCGTCAATTGTCGCCGCAGTGCTTGAATTGACAAATCTCGGGTTTATTTTTAATATTTTGGCTTTAAGCAGCAGTGCATCCTGATAGTTCGGGTGTTTTTTTAAAAGATCGTCCAATACTTTAAGAGCTTCTTTGTTAAATCCGTTCCAATAGTATCTGTATGCAAGGTCCAGATACGCTTCTTTTGTGTTTTTGTAACTTGCGTAATACTCTAAATTCCCGAAACCTTTATAATAGTTTTTAAGTTGGAGATATATATCGCCGAGCGTTTTATAAACTTCAATTTTTTCGGGATGAATTTTTAAGTATTTTTCGTAATAATATGCAGATTTGTCGTAATTTTTAATCATATAGTTATAATCTGCGAGTTTTAGAATATACTCTTCATTATTCGGATTTTTCTTTAAAAGATTTTCATATTTTTTTATAAGGGGTTTTACGTTTTTGTTTAACACCATTAAAGATTCAATTATTTCTTTGTCTTTGGGATTCTGTTTTAATAAAGAAATAAATATTTCTTTGGCTTTGGCGTTATGTCCCTGCCACATATCAATAAAGCCCAGCATTTTTTTTGCTTCATATTTTTGTTGAGGCGTTCCGTGGTCGTATACTTCGCTTAAGAAAAGCACTGCTTTGTCATAATCCCCCTGCCATGCGAGTATTTTACCAAAAAGCAGTTTTGCTTCCATGTCGTTGCTGTCTTGAAATTCGTTTAAATATTTTAAGGCTTCTTCATTGTTGCCGCTCCAGCTTAAAAGTTTTGCTAAAAAAATTTTAGCTCTTTTATCCGAGTGATTGAATTGAGTATGATTTTTGACCAGAGCGATGGCTTTTTGAGGAGATGTCTGATAATAAAGGAATGCTAATGCCTGAAGGTTTTCAAAAGTAGGGTTTTTTTTGTATTTTTTTTCCAATTCCTTTAACCTGCGCTGTTTTAACTGTAATATTTTCTGTTCGTATTTTTTTGCAAATTTAGGATTTGTCCTTTTTAACGATAATAAAAGTTTCTGTGCCGCACCGGTGTCGCCTAAATAAAAATAAATTTCAAGCAGTTTTTGTGCATATTCGGTTTTGCCCGTTGTTTGAAACAATATGCGAAAATATTTTTCGGCCCTCTCGTATTTTCCTAAATAATATAAATCATAAGCGATTATTTCATAATAATCAAGTGTCTTTTTGTTTTTTAAGGTTGATAAAACGTTTAAAGACAAATTGTATTTTCCCTCCCACATAGCTGTCCTTGCTATTTTGATCTTACTTTGTTCGGACAGGCTTTTTTCTTTTTTTAAAATTTGCAGATATTCGTATGTTTTTAAAAGTTTTTTGTATTTTCCTCTTTCATACAAAGAAGATACGGCTGTGTTTATGTCTTTGTGTTTTTTTACAATTTCATTATATACGTAAATTGCGTTAAGTTTTCTTTTAAGTTTCAGGGCGTATTTGTTTTTGGGATCTTTTTTTAAGACTTCGTTAATATATTTTTGAGTTTTTGCAAAATTATTGCGTTTAAGATAATAGCTTGCTATTATTATTCTGTTTTTTATATCATCAGGGTGTTTTTGGATGTTTCGTTCAAGCGATGCAATGTCTATTTCCAAGGCAAAACAAAAAACAAACAGAAATATTAGTTTTTTCATTTGCACATTTCCTTTTTATATTTATTCCATTCAAAACATTCAAAAGCCTTGTATTCCGATAGCCCTTCTATTTTATCGGTGACTTTGTGAATGTTTTGTTTTCTAAGATTAAGCAGGACTGTTATATATTTTTTGCTTTTCTCGTCATAATAGATCAGGTCGTGTTTTCTTAATTTAGTTTCAATATCGGTTTTTTTATGATGAAATTCTAAAACGGTAAAAAATATTCTTTCTTTGTATAAAGAATCAATTAAACCGCAGAACTGTTCTTTATTGTCTGTTGTATACTGTTTGACATTTTTTATCAGTGACGTATAAAAATTGACATTTAACAGTTTTTCAATATCTATAATATATTCTTCAAATGAAAAATTTTCTGGAAAAACGTCATAACATCCCGAAGTGATCGCATTTATTTTGTCTTCTGAGCGGACATAAGAGCTGTTTAAAATGTAAATCAGTTTTGAGTGAAGTTTTTGTTCTTTTATGGTGGTACATACCGATGTGTCAAGCTTTTCGTCCGATGGCGAATATATTATAATATCCGGTCCTGATAGGATTTTACTGATTGTTTCGGATATTCCTTTTGCTATGTCAAGGAAAAAATTCTGTTTTGCAAATATATATTTGTGTAAATTTATTAAATGCTCGTTTTCCGTAATAAGCAGCACATAAATCTTTTTTTGGGTTTTTATTGCGGTTTCTTTTTTGGATTTGATTTCAATTTTTCCGTTTTTGTAAATAAATGTATATAAATCCGATTCGATAGGATAAATTGAATTTTTTACCTCGATGATTCTGTGGTTGTTTTTTGTAATTGTTAAATTTAAATCCGCAAAGTCTTCTATTTTTTCTATAATTTTTTTATTTGATTCGTTTTGGGTTAAGGTAATGAAAATCTTACAGTAAAACTCTTTTTTTAATATTATCAGAAATTCCATAAGTGAAGGTATCTGGTCAAATTCGTGAATGTCAAACAATAAATCGAACCTGTGGAATATGATATATTTAGGATTATGTTTGCTTACAGCCCTTTTAATGTCTTCTATTAAAAAATTATATCCGAATTTGTTTTTGTATTCTTCCCATCCGGGTTTTAATGTTAAAAAGTTTAAAGAAGCTATGGCATTTTGTATATTTTCATCTTTTAAGTTGGCAATGGCGTTGATTCTTTTTAAAAATATATGTTTTTTGTATGTCGAAAAGATCAGACTCTCTTTTCCTGTTGTTTCGAAAAGGGAAAGAGTGAGTTTGCCTATTTTTTTATTCCCCTGTATTGTTATTATGTCGGATTTTTGTATAACGTCATTTAGAACCATTTACTTTCCTTAATTGTCTTTTAAAATATTGTATCAGAAATGTGTTGTTTTCTTTTTTTTGGATTTCTATCATCATTTTTAACGCTTGTATGTTTTTCGGATTTTTTTCCAATGTTTTATATAAATATTTTTTTGCTTGTTTATAATCGCCCAATTTGAAATAAATATAAGCCAAAAGTTCGGTAACGTCTTTATTTTTAACTGTTTTTAGTATTTTGATACTTTTTTTATGCTTATTTGTTTTATAAAGCAATAATCCCAACTGATATTTGGTTTCGTCGTTTTTGTCAATTTCATATGCTTTTTGTGCAAATTTTAAAGCGTCTTGTATCCGTTTTTGTTTTAAAAGGATTTTAGATTTTAAAAGATATGGCTTATATGAATCGTTTTTTATTGTCGATAAACTTATATTTATAAATGTGTTTGCTAATGTTAAATCGTTTTGTTTGAATGCATTTAAGGCTTTTTGATAATTTCTTAACGATAAGAAAGTTTTAATAACCGGCAATGAAAACAAAGAATCTTTTTCTGCCTGAAGTGCGGCATACCATTTACCGTCATCAAGCGTATTAAACACGATATGTTTTTTTGACGTTTGGTATTTGGCAAGAGGAATGTCTGCAAAGTTTTTATCTCTGCTTATAGTTATGATGAAATTTTTATATTTACTTTCCCATGTGAAGTTTATGTTGTGGTTTTTACCGGTGGTTATATTAACGTTTGCGACTTTCTCAGGGAGGTTTTCTTTTATCAGTCTGTTTCTTTTTTTAATTAATCCTTCATTTTGTCCTATTTTGGTTTTTCCGGCTTGAATTTGCCCTTTGTAAACACTTGTGGCAAACGTTTTGTTGTCCGATACCGTTTCAAATTCCGTACCGCGGTTTTTTATTACCTCCCCGTTTAATGTTATAACTTCTATCGGTTTGGAGGCGGTGTTGATATAAATGTCGGCATTTTTAACTATAAATTTTGTTCTTGAACGAGTATTTAAGATGTTTTTAAAAGCCACGATTTCAACTTTGTCATTAATTTCCGTTCTTGCCGTTACGCCGTTTTCAAGTTTGTAAATTATTGTGTTTTTGGATTTTTGTGTTATTGTTTTTTGCGGTATCAGGCAGTAATAATAATCAACCGTTACAAATAAAAAGAGTGTAACTGCCGAGAGTGCCGCTGCAAGTCTTTTAATCTTAATCTGTTTGGCGGTTTTTGGAAGATATATAAAAAACTCGGTTCCCGCGTCTTTTTCACTCTCTATTGCAATTGCCCCTCCGAATGATTCTATAACGGCTTTGGACATACTAAGGCCTATTCCCGTACCGTGTTCTTTTCCTGAAGTGTAATATTTTTTAAAAACGTTGTTTTTTTCCTCTTTACTCATACCGATACCGGTATCCCGTATTGTCAGAAGATATCCGTTTTTTTCTTTTTCCACGCTTATAAACAGATCACCGTTTTGTTTGTTGTATTTGACGCTGTTGTGAATAATGTTAAAAACGGCTTTTTTCAGCCATTCCCTGTTTGCTTTTATAAATATATCCTCGTTGGCGTTAATATATAAATTAAGGTTTTTTCTTTCTATTTCGGTATCGAGCTCTTCGGTTATTTCTTTTAAAAGTTCGGCGAGGTTTATATTTTCGTTTTTTAAAAATCCGGCTTTTTTAAATCTTTCCATTTCAATAAAATCTTGAAGCATATCTATTGTCTTTTCGACTGTGATGTGTAAACTTTCGATTAATTTAGTTCTTTGAGATTCTGTTAATTTCGGGTTTTTCAGCATTGAAATGCTGAATTTTATGCTTCCGAGTTTATTTTTTATGTCATGAAAAAACACTTGAGCAAAAGGTGTTTTATTGAATTTAAACATTGATTTTAAGCCTTTATTTTTGTTGGAGTAATTTTATTATTTTTGAGTGATATTAAAGTGACTAAAACATAATATAACCGATATCCCTTTTTGAAATAATCGCTTTTTTGTCTCCGATTTTTTCCCTGACTCTTTTTATTAAAACTGTCAGTGTGTTGTTTTCAACCGGTTCGTCCCATATTTCGCCGATAATATAATCGGGTGAGAGAAATTTCCCCCTGTTTTTTAAAAAGAGTTCCAATGTTTGATACTCTTTTTTTGAAAGTATTATTTTTTCGTTGTTTTTAATTAACGCTTTTGAATCGTAATCATAATATACGCCTTCCGTGATTTTACGGTTGTTTTTTTTGAAGGCTTTGTTTATTCTTAATGAGATTTCTTCGTAATCAAACGGTTTTTTTATAAAATCTTCCGCTCCGAGATTAAAAGCTTTTTTAATGTTTTCAATTTCTGTCTGTCCCGATATAATCATAACTTTTGTTTTTTTTGCAATATTGGGATGCTTTTGCAGCTCTTCAAGGAAATTTCCGTCAGGTAATGAAATATCCGCAATGATAAGATCTGCATCCAAATAATCATCCATTGAAGAAAAAAAACTTTTAATATTATAATAAGAGCTTACTTCATACCCTTCGCATTCCAAAAACATCGTAAGTGCGTCGTTTAATGTTTCCTCATCTTCTATTACGATTATTTTCATAAAAAACCTTTAAATCTTTTTAGCTTACATAAATTAAAATATTTAAAATTTTTCATTGATTTAAATTATACCAAAATATCGTAAAGTGAAAAAGTGTGAAAAGTGTCAGGTCAGGGTTGTTTCATGCTAAACTCCAAAGATAAAAATATGACAGCTCCGTGCTCCTTTTTGCTTACGCAACACTCAAATTTTGCTAAAAAGTGCGAACGGCAAGCGCCCTAACGGGTAGACGCACTTTTTTAAACGCAAAATTTTCGTTAAAATCCGCAACCTTGTCTTTTTTTATTTTTTCGTTATTTAAATTTTTCAGCATGAAACAGTCCTGAGTGTCAGGTTTATTTTGTGTTTTGGTATTAATTTCTTTTAATGAAGATTTTAATGTAAAACTTACAATAAAATTTTAGCGCAGCAGCTTAGAGCTGCCGTTTCGCTTCTTAAAATAAATCCTTTTAATTTTAGTTTGTTTTTAAAAAATTCTCTTTCTTTTTCACTAAACCCCCCTTCAGGCCCTATTAAAAAAGGTTTTTCGCTGTAAAAATTGCACTCTATTTCATTCCCGTCAAAATCAAGTGCGTAAAATTCAGGATATTTTTCAAAAAATTCCCCAGAGGAATTAATAATTTCTATTTCAGGCAAAGAACTTCTGCCGCACTGCTGGGAAGAGTTTATCAGTATTTTTCCCACTCTTTCCGGTTTTAATTTAAAATTTTTCTGTGAATAATCGCAGTAAACAAACGTTATTTTTCCTACGCCCATTTCATTTAGTGAGGGGAGGGCTTTTTCTATGTTTTTAGGGTCAATTATACACCATGCCAAATGAAAAAATTTTTCAGGTTTGTTTGGAGAGAATTTTTTTTCCGCAAGTGACAATATCGCCTCTTTTTTGTTTATGGAATCTATTTTGTAAATATATAAATAATCGTCTTTTAAATTTCTTATTTTTACTAGTTCGTCTTTTTTTATTCTTCTGACTTTAAAAAGGTATTTGTGCTCGTCACCGGTAATAGTTATTTGAGAAGCGGGATTTGGAAAATAAACAAACTGCATTAAAAACCTTTTTTTGGTAAAATTATACTAAATGAAGTGGGTAGTGGGTAATGAGTAACTATAAAGGAATTTAATGATAGAAAATATTAAACTTTTTTTGGAAAATCCAAAAAAGAGCAAAATATACGGGATTTTAAACGTAAATGACGATGAGCTTAAAATTTTACAAAATTTATTAAAGGAATATATTGACGGCAATGAAGACGTTAAAGTCAGGGCGCTGTTAAATGAGCTGTTTTCACAAAACAGTTTAAAAGCACTCGGATATGTAGGGTTGATTAAAAATTTATTGGAAGAAGGTTGGATAGTCCTTAGCAATTTTTCACAGATTAAAAACAACGACCTTTCCGTTTTGGAAATTTTCAATTCTTCAATTTCTCTTTCAGTAGCTTTTTTAAAATTGATAGAACAAGGCAGTTTGGATTTGGTAATTCCTGAAAAAACGCCTTATAACGACCATCTTGAATATTTGCATGACCAGTTTTTAAGAATTGAGCTTTATGAGCAGTTAAGCAATATTAAAGCCAATTATTCCAAAGAATCGGCCAGTATTAAAAGAATTCAAAGCAAACTCAAACTTATAGAAAACACCATTAAAGAGAGGGTTAAAAAAACCGAAGTTGAACTTCCCGTTCAGAATTTTATCGAAGAGTATAACCTCAATGAAAAAGAAGAAATTCTGTTTTTGGCGCTTTTAAAGGAGGAGTACACTTCAAGCAACGAAAATGCAAGGGAGCAGAATTATCTTTTAAACCTCATAAGTGATGATGAAATTGAAAGGATAAAAAACAGAAGCCTGCTTGATGACAATTCAAAACTCATAAGTGAAGAAATTTTTGAATATGACGAACTTATAGGTGCTTTCGGGGGATACAGTAAAATCTATTTTTTAAATGAGGAAATTTTAAACGAACTTATACATCCTAAGAAAAAACATAAAATAGAACACATTGTAAAAGATACGATTTTTGATTTTATCGAGCCTAAAAAAGGTCTTGATGAGGTTGTGCTATCTTTAAAAACAAGGGAGATGGTTGATACGCTTTTAAAACAGATAGATAAAAGGGTATTAAAATTATTAAAAGAGTGGGGTATAAAACAAAGCGGCGAAATAGAAGCTAAAATAATTTTCTACGGACCTCCCGGGACTGGTAAAACCCTGACGGCACACTCAATTGCAAAAGAGCTCAATAAACCGATTTTAAGTCTTGATTCAAGCAAGATTCTTTCAATGTATGTAGGTGAGAGTGAAAAAAATGTCAGAAGAATGTTTGATGAGTATTATTCCATATGTGAGAAATTAAAGACAAAACCGGTTTTACTGCTTAATGAAGCGGATCAGTTTTTAAGCTCCAGAACGACGGCTGCGTTTAGCAGTGCGGATAAAATGCACAATCAGATGCAAAATATTTTTC
>Ga0256836_1001136_pt1 | contig 12320 bp, 10 predicted proteins | sample 4561380metaG_FD_185974 | JGI IMG/M metagenome (GOLD analysis project Ga0256836, IMG submission 185974) | Hydrothermal vent microbial communities from Guaymas Basin, Mexico - 4561-380 | ecosystem: Environmental > Aquatic > Marine > Hydrothermal vents | place: Mexico: Guaymas Basin | collected...
AAAGAACTACTTTAGTTTGAGTGCTATCACTGCTACTGTCAATGCTGTGACCTTGCAAAGCCAAGCTACGCGCGTGCAAAAATTTCATATATTTGGCTCTTTTGAGTGTGATGATTCTGAGGAGCTAGAAGAGTGTCAAGAACTCGAAGCCGCCTGTTTTACACAGCAGATAAATCAAAAGGCGTGTCACTGTAACTGCTTTTTTTTAAGCAGAACAAAAAAAAGTCTCAAGCTTTTTGTAACACCCAAGCACGATATTCCCAAGCAATCCATACTCTATTCGGACATATCTCCACCTTTTTGATAATTACTCTCAAATATATAAGTTCTTTATAAGATGATATAGATTATCATTTTAAAAATAGATGAAAAAATAAAAGGATAATCGTGAAAAAAAGATACACAATACTCTTAAGTCTTTTCGCTTTTACTTGTTTGGAAGTAACAGCTGCTGCAAATGAAGAGGTAAATAGAGACAGAGAACACTCTGTAAAACAACTTATAGGTGAAGTTGCCAAACGTGATACAAAAGAGATGGGCGTGGTAGATGAAGTGCGCCATATGTTTACAGGTGGGAAAGTTACAGGGCAGATTCGCTCTATGTATATGCAGTATAATGAAAAAAACAGCAACAATAGCTATGCAACAGCACTTGGCGGTAGTTTGAAATATGAGCTTGCTGAGTACAAAGGCTTTAGTGGTGGTGTGGCTTTTATGACATCACATGACATTAACTATCTCAGTGGTGAGGGTGACAAGCGCAATCCAGAACTCTCAGGAGCCGAAAAAAGCTATACTCAGGTAGAAGAGGCTTATATTACATACAGTTATGAAAACCTTTTGCTAAAAGCAGGACGACAGATATTCGATACACCGCTGGCTGACAGTGATGATATAAGAATGATTCCTAACAGTTTTGAGGCATATACGGCTCTTTATGAAGCAGAAAACTTCACTGTTATGCTTGGCCACTTTGATAGATGGCAAGGGAGCGATGCAGGACTGGAGAATAAATGGGTAAAAACCGGTAAAGATGGAGCAAATTTTGCAGGTTTGACATATGATGGCAAAGTGCTTGAAGGAAACCTTTGGGTATATAACTTCTCAAATGCCTCAGAGAGTGACATAGCAAATGGTGCAGATGCAAACGGTAACAACTCTTACTATGTTGACTTTGGTGGGCACTATCATATCAATAAAGATATGTTTGTTCATGGTGTAGTACAGTATCTCAAACAAGAAGAGCTCTCACACAGTGGTGTTGCAGCAGAGATATATGGAGCTACCGGAGAGTTTGTTGTCAATGGATTGGGTCTTAATGTCGGCTATAACGAGTCAAAACGCAAAGCCGGCAAACACAGTTTTAGCGGCTATGGCGGAGGAACACTCTTTACAAATATGGATGCGATGATTTTAGATGAAATCACAGAAGACAGATCTGCTCACGCATGGGTAGCCGGCGTGAGCTATGCTTTGGGTGATATGAACTTTTTGTATGCTTATGGCGACTTTAAGGGTGATGCAGATACAACAGGTGCAAAAGCACATATCGTTGAGCAAAATATCGGGTTTGAATATACATACAATGAAGAGCTGACGGTTGCAGGACTCTATGGTATCGACAGAAACAGAGAAGATAGCAGCTCTACAGACTTTAACAATGACAATTTCAGAGTTTTGGTTGCCTATAACTTCTAAGTTATAGCAGGGTATAATAACTGTAACAATTTAAGTATGTATTCCCATTCGTGAGAATTGGAACAAGAAGAGAGGATTTTCCTTTTTTAAGTAATAAAGAGGCACAAGTGCCGAGGGCACTCTGCCAAAGAGAACAAAGCGTTAGCGTAGGAGACGGGATTACTTCCGTTTCCGTAATAAAAAGGGAAATGAAAGAGGTTCCCTTAAATTTTTGAAAAAAATTAAAGGAGATGCAGTATGCATATAGAAGCAGGTGTAGTAGATGGAGCTAAGATGATTCTTAGCTATGGAACAGGAGCAGCAGTTATTGGTGCAACAGCAAAGGTTGCGTGGGATAATATTAAAGAGAATGGATTGATCTCTCTTATTTTAAAAAGTATTATTGCAATAGCGATAGTATTTTCATGTTTTGAGGTACTGCCTCACTACCCAATCGGTGTGAGTGAAGTTCACCTGATCTTGGGAACGACAATCTATCTGGTATTTGGTTTAGCGCCAGCTGCTATTGGCTTGACACTTGGGCTTTTAGTACAGGGGCTTTTCTTTGCACAGTTTGATCTGCCACAGTATGGTATCAATGTAACAACACTGCTTGCAAGTATGTTCGCTCTTGATTTTGCTGCTAAAAAGATCATTCCAAAAGGTGTGGCATACAAAGATATCAGCTATTCTCAACTGCTCAAACTCTCAGTGATCTGGGAAGGAAGCATTGTTTCATGGGTTGCTTTTTGGGCTTTTTACGGACAAGGTTTTGGTGCAGAGAACATTCAAAATGTACTGAGCTTCGGTAGTGCGTATATGGGTGTTGTTATCATCGAGCCGCTTGTTGATATGGCAGTATTAGCAGCTGTAAAAGCATATACAAAAACAAAAGATGAGTGCGCGTATCTGTTTGATAAACAGCTTTGTCGTGCTTAGTTTGGTTTTTTGTGGTATAATTTTACTTAAGACATTCGGGATGTCTAGAGGCTGATTACCTCAAAAGCACTGTAAGCCCTGCTTCTTTTTTAGAAGCAGGGCTTTTTTTTTGCACATAGATTTGTGTGGGCAGTGTTGGGTGGGAGTGCTGAAAGAAGGAATCCCGAATGTTCTTATTGAGGATTTTAATCCTGTTGCTATTGCTTGGATATATATCTAGGCTCTATTAACAAAAGAGGGGCTTCATCACCCCCTCTTTTAAAGCCCTAGTTTCTTTATCTCTACTGCGATGTTCTCACAAAAGAGCTCACGCACCTCTTGTTGACCTAAAAGATTAAACTTCTCATCACCATTTATACTCTCTACAATGTCGGCATTTGCATATTTTGCAACCTCGTTAGCTATCTCACGCATATCTTTATCATAATGGTTTCCGCTTACAAGCAGCAGTGGTATGATGTTTACTTTAATATCCTGTGAACCTTTTGTAATGGCAAGAACCTCACGTTTTATAGCATCTTTGATGGCAAAGAAAGGGTACTCGCCTTCAAGAGAACAGCTGATATTACGCTCATTGATACGACTTAGAAAACCACTCACATAGTTGACTGCTTCAAGCCCTGCAAGGTTTAAAACCGGTACACCATGGATGATGTAGAGATTGATGCACTCCGGAGTCTTTTCGCGGATAGTAGAGTCTAAAAAGTTGAGGTAGTTCGATGTCTCTTTTGTTTTTGTCAGGAGTGCATTTGTGTAGCGGATATTTGCGAGGCTAAACTCACGAAAACCCTTTACCATACGGATAAGGACTTCATGCTCATCCGTTGGAAAGATATTGATGCTTGCAACGATGTAGCGTTTGTAGCCTTCCATATCGACATCTGCCATAACCTGTGGAAGATTTTTATAGACTTTTCCCTCTTTAGCAAGGGCTTTGATGACCATCTTTGATGAAAATGCCGTAAAAACAGGAGTATCTGGGAACTGCTCTTTTATATACTCTTCAAACTCAAAATATTTTTCCTGTTCAATAACTGAACCAAAACAAGAGAGGATGATAGCGGTCTCTTTGTTATAGTGTCTGTAACGTTTCATAGTGCTTCTTTTTTAGGTGAATTATAGCATTTTAGGGATAATACAAGAGGAGTAGGGTAAAATAATATAAAAACAAAATATGAAAAAAAAAGCACTCCTTATCTCGGCAATCGCATCCAACCAAGGCAAAACTCTGCTTACCATGGCACTGTTGCAACATTTTAAAAACTCTGTGCGTCCATACAAGTGCGGGCCAGACTTTATAGACCCGCAGTTTCACTCACGCATCGCGCAAACTCCCTCGATAAACCTTGATGGCTATATGATGAATGACGAGCAGCTTCGTTGGCTTTTTCATAACTATATGGATAAAGAGGTGGCCATTTTAGAGGGTGTAATGGGCTACTATGACGGGATGGACAAGGGAGCATCTGCCTATAATGTGGCAAAAACACTTGGTGTAACATCTTTGCTTATCATTGATGGAAGCGGGAGTTATATCACCACTGCCGCTGTTGTACAGGGACTCAAACACTTTAGAGATGATAACACCATAAAAGCTGTTGTTATTAACAAGGTCTCATCGAAGATGCACTATGAACTGATAAAAAAGCACATAGAAGCAGAGTGTGAGGGTGTGGTCGTGTGTGGATGGATAGAGAAGAACCTCCCTTCGCTTGCCTCCACACACCTAGGACTTGATCTGCGTGAGCTTGAACTTGCAGCGCTACAGAGCATCGCAGCTGATGTTTTAAAGCACATCGATATGGAGCTGCTTATATCTTTGATGGGGTATGAAGAGCAGATAAGTGGGGGATATCCTTTTGAAAAGATAGAGAAAAAAGATGAGTGCTGTGTTTTGGTGCGAGATGAGAACTTCTCCTTTGTCTATGAGGACAACATCGCCTACCTGCGTGAGCGCTACAAAAAGCTGCATATCATCAAAAGTACCAAAGATGAGCCCATACCAAGTGATGCTGACATTGTCATACTGCCTGGTGGTTATGTAGAGACAGAGGATGCTTATGCAAGGCTAAAAGATAGTAAATATTTTAAAGCTTCTTTGCTTGCTCACGCAAAAGCGGGAAAAAAAATCTATGCTGAGTGTGCAGGGCTTATCTATCTTGGAGAGCACATAGATGACAAAGAGATGAGTGGCATCTTACCCATAACATTTGCACTAACAGACAAACGTGAGCGTTTGGGTTATTACAAGTGTGAGTTAGATGGCCGGGTGATAAAAGGGCACGCCTTTCACTACTCAAAAGTACTCACTGCTTCACCAACTGATATAAAACTCTATAAAGTCAGTAAAAAGAGTGCCAAAGAGGGTGGATGGAAGCAGGGCAGCATCTTTGCTAGCTACCTGCATACCATGTGGCGCGTGAGCGCTTTAAGTGGTATAGATTAGTTTTTGTGTATAGCTGTCAAGACCTAAAAAGAGTGCCCTGTTTTTCTCATACGCTCAGTCTTTTTTTCTACAATAAGCTCTTTGCTATCAACACAAGGTAACAACTTCACTGAGTTCTTTTTCTTCTTCCCAGCCTAAAGTTTTGAGTTCACTCTCTTCGTAGAACTTATCGACGTATCCAACACAGAGGTAGGCGATGAGTTGTGTATTTTTTTTTGCTTTGATGCTTTGAAGAACTTTTTTCTCATCTAAGATACTCACCCAGCCTATGCCGATGTTAAGAGCTCGTGCCATCAGCCACATATTCTCTACAGCACACACCACACTGTACTCACCCATCTTTTTCATACTCGTCATACCCAGCACGGCCTCTTCTTTTGGCTCATAGAGTACGGCGATGTTTATGGGTGCTTCTTTGATGCCCTCGAGTTTGAGTTTATGGTAGAGTGTTTTGTCTTTAAAAATTGCTTTTGCTTTTGTATTTTCATCTTCAAAGTTTTGTACAAGCGACTCTTTGATCTTGTTGTCTTTAATGATAACAAATCTCCACGGTTGTGAATAACCGACAGACGGAGCAGAGATACCTGCTTCAAGGATCATTTGGAGCTTTTCATCTTCTATGGGAGTGTTTATAAAGCGGTTGCCGCGCACATCACGGCGGGCTTGCATGATTTGTAGTAGTTTGTTTGCATCATCTTTACTAAATCGCATATGCAATTATAGCTTAAATATCAGCAGATGGTTTGGCTAAGTAGAAGCCCTGCGCTTCATCAATCTGTAACTCTTGAACAATCTCTAAAACCTCTTTGGAGTGGACAAATTCAGCAACGGTTGTGATGCCAAGCTCACGCGAAAGAGTGGCAATAGAGTGTGTAATGGTATAGCTTGTTTTGGAAGTATCAATATTTTTAATCAAAGAGCCGTCAATTTTTAAAATATCAAGCGGGAGCGTTTCAAAGACACTATAGTTTGCAAAACCGCTTCCAAAGTCATCAAGGGCAATTTGTACACCAAAAGATTTTATCTCTAAAAGACGCTCTTGAATCAAAGAGCTCTCTTGCATGATTTCATACTCAAGCAGTTCAATAGTCAGCCATTTTGTAAGCTCCTGGTGCTTTTGTAACTCATCTAAAATAATTTTATAAATACTATTGTCAAGAATGTCTGAGAAGTTGAGATTTACACTGATGGCAACTTTTTTTGATTTGATTTTTTCAAAGACAAGTTCTAAAATTCTTTTGGTAAAGTCATTGTAGAGGTTTGTGTGAGCAAGAGTGTCAAGGAAGAGATAAGGTAGAACAATTGAACCGTCTTTGTCAATCATACGGGCTAGAGCTTCGTATTTGCAGATTTTGTTCGTATTGACATTGACAATTGCCTGAAAGTAGCATATTATGCGATCTTCTTCAAGGGCTTCTTTCATTTCATTGATATTTTTTCTCTCTATATGCTCTTTTTTTGTGTTGTTTGTGTTGTGAGAGACAACTTTGTTACGTCCCTCTCTTTTGGCACGATAGAGCATCTCATCTGCATGTTTTATAGCCAATGAGAGTGTTTTAAAATGCTCAGGGTTGTTTGTAAGACCAATTGAAACAGTGATGCGCATTGTTTTGTCTTCGTACTCAAAAGGAGTCTTTTCAATTTTTTTACGAATACGCTCTGCTATCTTAAAAGCAAGTGTATTTTCATTTTCCCCTTTTTTTATAAAAAGTAAAAACTCCTCTCCTCCATAGCGAATGAGATAATCATCTTCACGAATCTGCTGTGAGATAATCTGTGCAGTTTTTTTTAGAACATAATCCCCTGCCTTGTGTCCATAGTTGTCATTTATCTGTTTGAAGTAGTCAATATCAAGCATCATTATCTGATACTTGGACATATCTATACCTTTTACAAGCTCACGCAGGAAAGTTCTGTTATATGTTTGCGTAAGTGCATCTGTTATGCTCTCTTGTTTGTTTTTAAGGCTTAGAAGTGTTTGGTAGAGCAAGATAAAGACTAAGATGCCAATAGCGACAAATATATATAAAAATACATTTTGCAGAGGTTCTATGGCATTGTAGATGCTTGTAGGCAGTTGTGTTGAGAAATCTATGGCAACAACTGCTTTTACCTCATTGTCAAAGATGACAGGCTGCAGGTAGGTAACCCAGATATTTTCAAGCTCACTCTGTTTGATGATAACTGGCTGTTTTGTTTTATAGACACTGTCCCAGTACTTTTTTTCAACACTCATACGCTGATTGAAGTGTGCTTTTTCATCACTTCCGTCAAGAAGATAACGATATATTCCTGCATCATCTCTGTAAAGAACAAAGACATACTTAAAGAAATCATTGACAATTATGCTGAGTGCACCTTCAAGATGTTCTTGCAGCATCGGATTTTGTTTGAGTTCTGCATAAGGATCCTTCTGGATATGCTCATGGAGTTCATCGTCTATATTTTTAGCAAAACTTTTTGCCTGCTCTATAAGAATTGTTTCAATGTTAGAGTTGAGCTTTTGTTGGATCGTATGTGTTGCAAAAAAGAGGTACACAATAGCAAGGACAATAGAAGCAAATAAAAAAATATAGATCTTATTTGTCTGCTTCATTATAAACTCTCCTCAATATACTCCTGCATATCCTCTGGCAGTTTAATATGATGCTTTTTGAGGTTCTGTCTTAAAAAGAGAATGTTTGGACGACCCTTTTGCCAGTAAAATCCACCTATAGCGCGATCTTTATAGCTCTCTAGTGTATGGTAATCTGTAGTAAAAATCAGCCCTTTGCTCTGGAGCTCTTTTTCTTTGTGTACTAAAAGAAAATCAGCCTCTTGAGGCTTTTTTACAATTTTTAGTCGAGGTATGCTTTGAAGTACTCTGAGTTTAGCTGTATCATCTGTCCACACCTTAATAACAGCTGCTCTTTGTGGATACAGAGCATTGATAATATGTGCATAGATCTTCTTCTCTACACTGAAACTGTCTGCAAAAAGTATGATACTAAAAGATAAGAGTATAAAAATCTTTTTCAAAAGAGATACTCCATATTTATCCAAACTTTTTTGTCTGTTACAGGAATGGCACTTGTGTAGCCACGATATGCCTGCTCATACCCATCATTGAGTAGATTCTCCCCACGAACTCCTACTGAGAAGTCTTTGTTTGGGTGATATTTTATGGCACAACTGTAGTTAAAAGATGCATCCATGTAGAGGTTGGCATAGCTGTATGAACTCTTGTAAAGGAGTTCATTGTAGATATCAAACTTTTTGTACCTGTTAAATATCCGTATATTTGCACCATATTGTGGGCTATAAACGAAGTCCTGAGAGTTTTTGCCTGTATAAAAGTTAACAAGGAGTTTGTTGAAACTGTTGAGAGCATAGGTATAGTTGAGCTCATAACGGGTAAAGTAACTCTTTTGAGTACTGTTTTTATATCCATAAGGCGTTGAGCGGTCATAAACAAGAGCATCTTTTACTCTGTTTTTTGCAAAAACAAGCTCAATATCATGTTCATTTTTCTGGTAGCGAAGACTTAAAGTCCCAATAGATAAAGAGCTGTTTTTTACATTTGGGTTGGCTTTGTATGGTTTGTTTGTCGGATTGTAGAGTTTGTAAAAAGGTGTTAGTATATAGGAGTCTGTTACAAAGGCTTTGATTTGAAAATCATCAATATTTTTAATAACCCCTGCACGTAATACAAGCTCATTTGCATCTTTGACATCTCTTTTATAGCGGAAAAAGTCCCCTTTTGCAGAAGCAATAAGCTTTGTGTCCGTATCATAATCATAATTGTATTCCGCATATAATGAGTAGAGATCCAAAGAGTTTTCAAAACTGTTTTTATATAAAAAATTAGTTGTATTATCAGAAAAAGTACCATTTTCACGAAATCTTTTCTCTTTATAGAAAGTACCTAACAAAAGAGAATGTTTTTCGTAGCGAATCTGTTTTTCTAAAACAACGCTTAGTATCGTATCTCTAAAGCGAATTTCATAGTTATCTAAAGATGGTAGGTTGGCAACACGTATGCCGTTTGGGTCAATATAGCTTCTGTCATATGACGCATAGTCATAGGAGAGTTGTGCTTTGATGTTGCTTGGGAGCTTTTGTGTAATATGAATATAGTGCTGATAAGCATCCAAATCTCCGCCATTAGGCGTTCTGTGTGTGCCTATACCTAAAAAACTGTCACTTTCTTTAGCGTAGCTTCCAAGCTCTATACGCAGATCTTTATAGCTGAGGTTTGCATAGAGATTATGCCCTGAGCAATCGCTTGAGAGTGTATATTTTTTACTGTTATAGTAGTTGTAGTACTTTGTACGATTGATATTGTTTGTATTTGCATAGACAAAATAGGAAAAATCATCATATGTTGATGCAAAATAGGCATCAAAGAGGGTGCTCTTCTCTGAATCAGCACTAAGGCGAACTTTTGCACCCTCCTCACGTGAGGCAGTTTTTGTGTAGAGTCTGATGATAAAGGATGCTGTTTCATTCCCAAACTCTATGGAAGAGGAGCCTTTATAGATTTCTATATGGTCAATGTACTCAATGGGCAACTCTCCCCAGATCAAAAATGCACTGCCAAAAGAGCTAGAGCTCATGTCGTGATCGTTAATATAAAGACGCACAGCACTGAGTGTAGAGTGTGCAGTTGTTGGTTTTAATATTGAGACAAGATTGTTTTGTGTACGGGTATAATGTAAACTTGGAATAGTTCTAAGGATATCCTGCAAAGTTTTTACCTGCATCATCTCCAAATCACTGCGGGTATAGACCTCTACAAAACCTGCTGATTCTCTTTTGGTAATGCGTGAGAGATCTGCCTCTGCTTTGTAGGCACTCAAGAGGGAGTCAAAATCTTCTTTTGCCAAGAGTGTTATGCTTAAAGCCAAAAATAATAATAAAAAACGCATAAAAAATATCCTCAAAATTCACTTATTCTAATAGCTATTTTAATAAAAATATTATAAGAATAAGTTGATATTTGTCAAAAGTTTTTTTGATATAATCATATTATGAATTTTAAAATACAAGAACCCCCATTAAATATAGGCGATGCCATCAGTGTAAAATCTTTTGAGATGATTCACGAGGAGGCGCAGCAGTACGAAGGATTTGCTCGTTTTGATGAGAATGAACGCGCACTTGTTGAGCGACTTATTCACACGACTACCTGTTTTGAACAAGTTATTGATAACATCTACTTTTCAGACAATGCGATGCTCAAACTCAAAGATCTGCTTGAGCGCAAAGCAAAACTGATAGTCGATACCAATATGATTCGCTCAGGTCTGAGTCAGTTTTACCTTGACAAGTATGAAAATGAAGTGATCTGTTATGTAAATGAGCCCGAAGTCTTTGAGATGGCTAAAAAGAACAACACGACCCGCTCGTATGCGGCTGTAGAGCTTGCCATAGAGAAGTTTCAAGATGAGCCGATGGTGCTTGCATGTGGCAATGCACCGACATATATCTATGCAGCTATCAACACGCTTATTCGCTTAAATGTAAACATGGACAATGTCATATTACTACTCTTTCCGGTTGGCTTTGTCAATGTGGTTGAGTCTAAAGAGTACGGGCGTGAGTTTATGGAGCACTTTGGATGTGAGGGCATCATCTTACAAGGGCGCTATGGAGCTTCGACGATGGTAGTGGCCTCACTACACGCAGCATACAGACTCATCAAAGATTATGACACTGAATTTGGAAAGTACAATGGGAAATAGAGGTGCCAACCCTGTCAAAAAGGCTGAAGTGCGTTACAACGAGATGGGAAGTGAAGTGGTAGAGGGCTACACCTGTAAGCCAAAGGATTATGACCCAGAACGTCCCATAATGCATTATAAAACACTGCTGCTTCTGTGTGATGATGAACGCTGTGGTAAGGCAGGCAAGATAGATAAAGCCAGCCATCTGCGTGAGATACTCAAAGAGATGGGGCTTAACAAAGGTAAAAACCGCATCAAAATAAGTCGTACGGGATGTTATGGAGCATGTAGGTTTCGTCAGGTCTGCCAAGTAACCGAGAACACTCAGGCAAACGGCAACCCAAAAAACAACGCCATCTGGCTCAGACATACTCATAACTTTAGAGACGAGCAGTGGAGAGAGCTCTTTACGATGCTCAGTGAAGATAAGGTGCTCCTAGAAGAGCTCGATGAGAAATACTTTATACCTATGAAGGTTTATGAGTAAAACTCCATTATGGCAGAAAAACTTCGCTCAGGATACACCACAGGAACTCACGCAACAGCTACACTTGTAGCCTGCGTGCATGAGTGCGTGAGTCAAAAGAAAAGTGAACTCTTAGAGATAGTTCTGCCACAGCAAAAAGTTGCTGCCATTGAGGTGGTGCGTGAGGGTGCGTGTTTTTACAGCTCTATAAAAGGAGATAATGACGACATTGATGTCACCAAGGGAGCTAAAATCTCCTGCCGACTTCTGCGTGAGCCACCAAAAGACATAAAAGAGCAAACCCCATCTATCTTAGCGGTAAAAAATACAAAACTCTTTATCTACGCAGGGGAGGGTGTGGGTGTAGTGACCAAAAAGGGGCTCAAAATCGCTCCAAATCATCCCGCCATCAACCCCACACCTCTTGCGATGATGCGTGAGAATGTAGCAGAGATTTTAGATGATGCTCCGCGTGAGCTTTATGCTCTGTTTTGTGTAGAAGATGGAGAGATAATAGCTCGAGATACAGCAAATGCAAAAGTAGGTGTGCTTGGGGGCATTAGCATCTTGGGAACAAGAGGTATTGTAAAACCGGTCTCTGCTTCAGCTTACATCGACTCCATAGAGACGGAGATAGATGTAGCAGCGGCTGAGTCGCAAGAGATAATAGTCTTTACTTTGGGAAATACGGCAGTTGATTTTGCAAAAGAGCACTATGATGAGGTGAGTATTGTAGAGATAGGAAACTTTGTCTATGATGCAATGGCACGGTTGAAAAAATATCGCTTTAAAAAACTGCTCTTTATTACGAGTGTAGCCAAGATGACAAAGGTGGCTCAAGGCTTTAAAAACACTCACAACAAGTACGGAACTATCGACTTTAACCAGGTGAAAAAGTGGCTGCGTGAGGAGCTTGGTGTAGAGCTTGCAGATGAGGAGTTTGTAACACTCAAAGGAGTGCTGCAAAGCCTGCCAAAAGAGTACCATCAAGCTTTTGTTGAACTGCTCACACAAAAAGCACTTACGCAGTTAGAGGTGTGGCTTAAAGAACTTGCTGTAGATCTAAGCTGTGTAGAGGTAGTGACAC
>Ga0256836_1001137_pt1 | contig 12316 bp, 19 predicted proteins | sample 4561380metaG_FD_185974 | JGI IMG/M metagenome (GOLD analysis project Ga0256836, IMG submission 185974) | Hydrothermal vent microbial communities from Guaymas Basin, Mexico - 4561-380 | ecosystem: Environmental > Aquatic > Marine > Hydrothermal vents | place: Mexico: Guaymas Basin | collected...
GTGATAACCCGCGGAATCATAAGGGCTGAAGCGCCAAAGACGAAGGGCCACATAAGCTGTGACGCCCTGCTCCTCAGCGACAAAGCTACTATGGAAACCTACCCGGGTCTCGTCAGCAAGGTTGATGATGCCGAGCTGAGCCACGAGGCCGCTATCGGCAAGATACGCGAGGAGGAGCTGTTTTACCTCATGAGCAGGGGACTCGACGAGGAAAAAGCGACACAGCTCATAGTCAAGGGCTTCCTCGAACCGATGCTCAAGGACATCCCGATGGAGTTCCTCGTCGAGATAAGGAAGATAATAGAGCTTGCTGTAAGCGGGGGCATGTGAAGAACGGCACCCCCTTCTTTTTCATCATGCAAGAACGAACGAAGGCGTAGAAACCTCACAGGTAGTTTCTCAAAGTGAATATCACGAACCCGAGGACGAGCAGTCCGAGTATAACGATTACCACTGTTTCCAGGGTTGAATACTGCCTGAGTTCCTCTCCCTCGTGCAGAAACCTGCTCTGCTTTTCTTCGGCAAGCATTTCGGACCTCTTAACAGTTATCTGATCGGGAAACGGTCCGCGCATAGGATCACCAATTCTTATTCCTTGCTCAATAGTACTTTAATGTTTCGCCTGGACAAAGAAAGGATCACCAGGGGCCAAAGAAACCCCTGCCCGGTCTCAGTGCACTCCAGATAAGCCACAGTATTACGAGGGCCACGACGTAGCCAGAGGCCACGAGGAAGAGCTTAAAGAGAATGTAAAGCATCAGTATGAGGATAACCAAGTCTAACAACCCGTAGAGACCCCGGAACGGGAAAAACCGATAGCCGGGGTAAGGCCCACCAAAGCGCCTGCCGTATCCCCTCCCCATTCCTCTCGGCATCTTTCACCCTCCAGAAAGGTAAAATGAAGGAATCACCACCAGCCGTAGAGCCAGCGAAGGGTTCTCCTGCTGGGCCGGCCAGTCCAGGGGCAGTAGCCAAGCCTTGCGCCCCAGCCTCTTCCACCTCTGCCCCATCCACGGCCCCAGCCGCGTCCTCTTCCCCAGCCTCTTCCCCAACCGGGACCAAAGCCGTAGGCGGGGTAAGCCGGGTATGCTGGCGTTGCTGGATACGCAGGGGCGGCGGGGGTTACTGGAGTTGCCGGTGTAGCGGGATACGGCCCATAGGCCGGCGCCGGAGCGGTGGTGCTCGGGGCGCTTCCGCTGGTCACGGCCTTAACGGCCTCCTCAACTGGAGTGCCCGGAGCAACTTGGTAGAGCTTTATTCCAGCAGCCTGAATGGCGCCGAGTGCATTCGGTCCGACCTGCGGGGTCACTATTGCCTCAACACCCTCGTTGATTAGGGTCTGAACCGCGAGCGGTCCAGCTCCTCCGGCCGCGTTTGCCGCTGGGTTCTGAATGACCCTGACGTTCTTGACTTCATCTCCTTCAACGTCGATGATCGCGAAGGCCGGGGCCCTGGCAAAGACTGGCGCAACCGTGTCCTCGAGCCCCCCACCATTGGTCGGTATCGCGATCCTCATCACAACCACCCCCTTCCTTTCTATTCTGTGCATATGCACACACATTTAAAAGCTTTTCGATGTGGCTTATGAAAGTCCCCATGCCAGATCCTAGGAACAGCCTGGAAAGCCCACTCGATCCTTCACCTGCATAAGCACGCAAAAAGTTTATATAACTTTTCGTTATTAAATTGTTGGTGGTGGTTATGAAGGCTCTGGAGAGGATAGAAATCCGGAAGGCCGAGGTTTACAGGGCGTTGCTCCCGCTCGTCCCGAAGGACTTCAAGGATGACCTCAAACTGCTAGCGAACCACGCGGAGAGGAACGCAAAGCTGCTCAGGGAAGTGGACGTGTCACCCAACACCAGGGGGATGAAGGAAGTTGAAGTTGCACTGGGATTCCTTGAGAAAGCCCTCACAGACCCGGAAGCGACAGTCGAGGACTACTACCGCTACGCCATCGACGCGGAGAAAGCGACGGCAAAGCTTTACTCGGAGCTGAGCATGAAGGCCAAATCCGAGAAGACGAGAAGGCTCTTCCGCTGGCTGGCCGAGATAAGCAGGGAGCACGCTGAAATCCTGAGGAGACACCTTGAGATGTGGGAGTTCATACAGGAGAGCGTTGAAGATGATGAGATTCCGGAGGATTTGATCGAGCAGTGGTTCGAGGACATAGACCTGTGATTAGGCTTCCCTAAATCTTTTTAAAGGGCCCATCGAGCTTTCACCGGTGGTGCTCATGAGGTGCCTTAAGGTTGCCTTCGGAATGGAAGACGATGAACACTTGATAGACGCACACTACGGCGACTCCGAGTTCTTCGCAATCTACGAGGTCTGTGAGGACGGGAGCGTAAGGCTCATCGAGAAGAGGCCAAACAGGGCTAAGGGCTTCGAAGAGGAAGAGGACGAAGGACACGGCGACCCGAGGAAGTTCAAAGCTGTGGTGGGCCAGCTCCTCGACGTCGATGTCCTAGCTGCCTTCAGAATGGGACCGAACTTCCTGCGCATAAGGGACAAAACCAACAAGGTTGCATTTTTCACGAGGACTAGAGATTTAAAGCTCGCCCTGCAAAGGGTTCTTGAGAACTTCGACGAGCTCTGGGAGCAGGTTCAAACGAAAAAGGCTGAGAAACCCCCAATCGAGGAGTGAGTCATGCGCTTCTGGGGCATAGAGCCGAAGGTGGCGCTTTTCGCTTTTCCCTACGCGTTCCTCGCCTTTTACCTGAACTTCGCCCTCGGGCTCCAAGCCCTGAGATTGCCGAGGATGGGAGCGATTCTCGTTATTGCTGGAGTCGCACTGTGGTTCATCTGCTACCTTCAGGTTTCGAGGGCCTACAGAGAAGGCAAACTACTGACAAAAGGCTGTTATTCCCGCGTCAGGCACCCGATATACTCAATCTGGGGCCTCCTGATAATCCCCGGCTTCTCTCTCGTTATCGGAGGCTTCATGCTGGGCTTACCCCTTGTTTACTGGCTCACCGTGATGAAGTTTATAGGCGATGAAGAGAGGGCTCTTGAGGAGCGGTTCGGCGATGAGTGGAGGGAATACGCGGGGAGAACGCCCCGGTTCCTACCGAGGCTTTGAACTCCTGCCGGTTCACCTCTACGTTTTAGCCCACCTGAAAAAGGCGGGCGTTGACTACGCCAAGATGATGTCTAAGATGAGCGGTTTGCCCCTTGAGCTCATCGAGGACTCAATAAACGATCTCCTCGAGCTCGGCTTGATTGAACGCGATTCTGGGAGCGCGATAAAGAGAAGCAGGGCGCGCTTCAAGAAGGCCTTCGAGGTTCACAAGCACCACACCTACTACCGTCTCTCCCGCGAGGGCGAGCTCTTCGTCCGCTCGATTGATGAGAGGTGGCTTAAGAGGTACTTCAACGCCCTCCTTCCCAACGGCTGGAAGGTCGTTAACGCCCTCGCAGAAAGCAGGGATGTGAAAGAGACGAGCAGAAAAGTTCGAATCAACGAAGACACCATCGAGGAACTCAGGGTTCTCCGCTTCGTGACGGAAAAGGGAAGAAAAACGGAGTTCTTCAAGAGGCTGTGGGAGTTTCTTTGAAGTCACCCTACCTCAACCACGTATTTCCGGTTTCCCTTTTCAAAGCCTTTGAATGAGCCGAGCTTGAGGCCGAGGATTGCCTTTTTGATATCGACCACTTTCATCGAGGCAAGGTGAGTAACACCCGTTCCCCTCAAGAACTCGGGCAGAAGCTGTCCCGTCGGCCCCGTTAGAACGAATATCTTTGCCCTCTTAGCCCTCTCAAGGAGCATGTCTATAGTCCCGTTAACGAGACAGCTCGCGCTCGCTATGACCGCGTCCATCTCGGGAAGGAGGTGGTACTCAAGAACGTCGCTGAGCGTTTCCCTGTCCCACAGCTTGGGGTTTCTCTCGAAAACGTAGAGTTCGTAGCCTTTTTCCCTCAGTTCCCTCACCAGAGGGGGCATATTGCCTATTAAAGCGACTTTTCCGGCGTTTTCAGGGATTAAGTCCAGAACATCAACCCACTCCGCACCGCTGAGGTCCATGTGGTACTGGGAAACCGCGTTTATCGCCGCGAGCCCGAGGGTGCGCTCGATGACGTTGAGGCTGTCGACCCTCTCGATGAACTCCTCTACCGAAGGCTCGCCTATCGAGTTCGTGTAACGCTGGATCTCCTCGGGAAGAGTCATCGCGACACCTAAAGCCCTGCCCTCTCCTCCTTCCACGAGAACCCACGTGTACGGCAGTGCAAAGCCGAAATCCACCAGTTCCAGTCCCGAGGAGAGAGTCAAGGCCCGGCGTTTTATAACCTTCAATAGCATCGGATCACCTGAGAGACTAGGCTCCGAGGGTTAATAAAGATCCTCCCCCAGGTTAAACCTCGGTACGCATCCCGAACCTCCCCGCTGAGCTCAAAGGATGGGGTTCCATCTCCTTCAAGTCAGTTGCACAGGAGTTTATAAGTCCTACCAAAACGTTTATATACTTGGAGGCATAGTCATAACTATCTTCACACCACAAGGGTGGTGTTATTATGATCAGGAAAATCGTTCCATTACTGCTTCTATTCGTGGTACTGTCGGCTGGCTGTCTCGGCCACGAGGAAACCAAAACGAACTTCTCCATAAAGATCAACGCGGTTCCGTTCAATCCCGGCATCAACGTAACAGCAGTTATGTTCCACGTTCACGCTAAATTCATCGGATACAAACACGTTACCGTGAATTACTCCTATCCAGCAATACTGATCAAAACAAGCCCAGACGTCCTCAACCTCTCCGCCTTCAAGCTCTCGGACGACGTGTACATGCTACCCTACTATAGCTTCAAGAATCCCGAGAACCTCGCGTCCATACTGGTGCGCATGAAAAACGGTTCAACGACGAGCGTTGACATCAGAGTTGAAGGCACGCCGAAGAAAAGCATTGAGATGACTATCAACTACGAGGTCAAGAAGAACGGAATGCACTACCTCGTCAGGCCCATCGGATGGTCCGTGAAGAAGCTAACGGTCTGGAACGAGACATTCAACGTCACCCTAGTGATTCAGAGACCCATTCAGATCGCCAACGCTCCCACTGTTGAACTCAAAAACGACACCTACCTCTTGCCAGAGCTCTGCAAAACAAAGAGCGGGAGTGTTACGGCAATCTACAAGTACTCAGTTGGCGATGTTTACGTCATCGGTCCTGCTGGCGAAGGCTTCGTTGGGAAGGTGTACTTCCCCTGTGAGAAAATGGCCGGCAAGTGATAAGGGCAACAAATCCCAAGCCCTCAGAGGGCCAGAAGGCTTGATGTTCTCATTCCTTACTGTAAAAGGCAGGGGAGTAACCTTAAACCCCTATGGATTTATGGATTTAAAGGCCCGAATGAGCATTTCATTCTCCTCAGGCTTCCTCACCGAAAAGCGGACGTACTCGGGGAGGCCGAAGCTCTCGCAGTTCCTCACGAGGATTCCGAGCTTCTTCATGGCATCAACGAACCCCTCAGCGTTTCCGACGCGCTTGATGAAGAAGTTTGCGTCGCTCCTAACGCCCAACGCCTTCTCAATCCTCTCCTTCTCGCGCCAGATTAACGGCATCGTCCTCCTGAGGTGCTCGAAGCCGTCTTCAATGAGGAATTCGAGAAAGGCAACTCCCGTCGAGCCTATGCTCCAGGGCATTCTAACGCTCCTGAAGGCTTCTTCAAAGCCGAGAACGTAGCCGACCCTTACTCCCGGTAAACCGTAACTCTTGGTGAAGGTCCTGAGCTTTACGATGTTCTCTCCCTCCGGACTTTCCGGCTTTTTCACGAAGTCTATGAAAGCCTCATCCAAAACGAGGAGCGCCCCTCTGTCTTCCACAGCATCGAGGAGTGGCTTGAGCTCCCTAACGCTGTAGAACCTTCCGTCGGGGTTGTTGGGGTTGCAGAAGAAGACGACCGAACTTCTCTCGACGAGTTCCGCTATTTTTTCCGGTTCGTTCGGCCCTTTGACGACTCTCGCCCCAAAAATCTGCGAAACTCTCTCGTACTCGCCGTAGGTGTGCTCCGGTATTATCGCCTTCTTCCCGCGGAGCGCGAGGATTCCGAGTAAATAGAGCGCCTCGGTTATTCCAGCCGTTACCGTCAGGGGTTCGCCTATTAGCTCGACAAGCTCACCTTCAATCCTCTCGTAGTAGGAGTAGCGGTTGCTTATTTCCTTTGCGCGTTTGAACATCTCGTCGAGCCACCCCGGCGGGTATGGGTTAAGCGACGCGGAAAAGTCGAGCAGTCCCTCTTCCCTCGCACCGCCGTGATAAGTCGAGAACTTCACGGGCTCCAGCATGGGCACACCCCCTTTGCGAGGAGTAAAAGGACGATTCCAACCCATTCGGCTACGACTAACCAGTAAACCTTCAGGGCCCTCCTTATGTCTTCGTTCTTCGGCTCCCTCCCTGGAAAGCGATAGACACTAGGCTTTTCAAGCCAGACTCCGAGGACGGCGCTCATGGCCGACATCGGCTTGTCGGAGTTTATCTTGAACCTCGCGAGGTGGTAGTATTTGAGAACCTTTCCACCACCCAGCGGGAGGTAGAGGAGAACCGTTAAGCGAGCCGGAATGAAGTTCAGAACGTCGTCTAATCTGGCGGAAAACTTGCCGAAGAACTCGTAGCGCTCGTTCCTGTAGCCGAGCATCGCATCGAGCGTGTTCACCGCGCGGTAGAGCAGGGCTCCTGGGAGGCCGAAGAGGAGGAAGTAGAACAGCGGAGCGATTACGGAGTCGTTGAGGTTTTCAGCCAAGCTCTCTATCGAGGCGGAGTTGAGATGACTTTCGTCGAGATTTTTAACGTCCCTGCTCACTATCATCGAGACGGCCTCCCGCTTCTCATTGATGTCCTCGGTTATCGTCCTTGCGACGTGCTCGTGGAGGCTCCTCATCGCGAAGGAGCTTTTCAGGAGGTAAACCGCGAGGGCGTAGTTCAGCGGGAAGGGTAGGTAAAGGGGAAGGAGCGAGAGGGCTAAAGCGAAGGCAATGACGAGCAGGGCCGTTAAAGCTCCCGCGAGGAAATCAGGGAGGGGGCCCCTTCGCTTCCACTTCCCGTCGAGAAAGCCCGCTACCCTTCCGAACCAGACCACCGGGTGGAGCTCAACCGGTGGTTCTCCGAGGAGGAGGTCCCAGAGAAGCGCGAGGGAGAAGACCGTTAGGCCGTCCATCCCCCGAAGGCCTCCCTGATTTTAGAGTACTCGGCGAGCATCTCATCATTCGGCTCGCGGACTCCGCGACGCACGTACCACGCTGGATGTCTCAGGTACTCCACCTCGAAGCCGAGCTCCTTCAAAGCCCTTTCAGCGGTTCTACCGAGGGCAAAGATTGTTCCCGGCCTGAGGATTTCAAGTTCCCTCGCGAGGAGCTCGTAGGCTCCTTCCGGAACGCGGGACAGCCTGTTGTTCGGAGGGTTGCACTTTACGGCGTTGGTTATGTAAACGAAGTCCGGGTTGATGCCGAGGCTAAACAGGGTCTTCCGGAGGAGCATGCCGGAGGCATCGCGATAGAAGCACACACCCGTCTTCCCACAGCCCCGCCTTCCCGGCGCTTCGCCCACGAGGACGACCCTGGAGCCCGCCCAACCGTTGGCAAATGGCAGTCCCTCAAACTCACCGACCTGGAGCTGGTAGCGCAGGTTCTCCCCGCCACAGAAGTACTCCGCGTCCATCAGGAAGGAGCGGTAAAGGGCCGAGAGATCTATTGCCAGGGCCTCGGAGAACTCATCGGTCACCAAAAATCTCTCCCTCGGGTTGTAAATCGTCCGTGCGTAGATCCCATAGGTCTTCTCGTCAAGGCTCAGGAAATCGCGCCAGGTTTTCAGTAAAAGTGGCTTAGCTCGTAGGTTTCGCGGATTGAGGTAGACGTCGCCGACCCTCTCGAGTTCATCAATTCGAATCAGCATAATGGATAAAAGCTCCAAACCCTTTATAGACTTGGTGGTTCAATGAGGGGAGTCGCCTTTTTCTCGGGCGGTAAGGACGGCCTCTACGCGGTTCACCTCGCGGAGAAAAATGGGATCAAGGTTCCCTACCTGCTCGCGCTCAAAACGACTATAGGCCTCTCACCCCACTGGGAGAACTTTTCAGCCCTCAAAACGCTCGCCGAGGCAATGAGAAAGGAACTGCTAACCTTCGACATGAACCGAGGAAGCAAGGCACTGGCGGAGTTCATAGGCTCGCTGGACGTTGATTACCTCATTACTGGCGACGTCCTCCTTGAGGACCACCTGAGGTGGATTGAGCGCCTCGCGGAAGGGGCTGGAGTCAAGCCACTCGAACCGCTCTGGGGACGGGATACGAGGGAGCTCGCCGAGGAAATCCTGAATGCTGGCTTTGAGTACGCGATAATCGCGGTGAACAGGGAGAAGCTCGGCAAAGAGTGGCTCGGCTACATCTTCCGTTCGGTCGCCGACCTGGAGCTTTTCCTCAAAAGAAACCCCGGCATTGACCCTGTCGGCGAGTTCGCGGAGTTTCACACGGTTGTTTTAGCGTCCCCGCTCTTTAAGGGGCGCTTCGCCCTTGAAATCATCTCGACAGAGGAGAGCGAGAGGTATCACTGGGTCAGGTTCGAGCTGAGAAAAAGGTAAATAGAGCTAAAGCAAAGATATAGGCGGTGATAGAATGGGCGAGATAGTGCTCAGGATAACCGTTCCGGAAGGTTGGAGTGAGGAGATGAGAAAGGCCCTGGAGCGGAGGCTCGTCGTGGACGTTGCGAGGGAGCTCCAGAAGAGGATTGAGGAGGCGAAGAGGTTCGAGGAAATCGTGAGGAGTATTGAGATAGAGGACGAAGAAGAGGCCAAGGCGCTTGAAGACGAGATTGCCGGAGAGATAGCCAGGCGCTACGGAGTGGTCTGAATGGAGGTCGTGCTGGACTACAACGTGGTGTTCTCCGCTCTTTACAATAGAGGCGTTGCCTACAAACTTTTCATGTTGAACCATGTGACGAAGGACGTTGAATTTTTAGTTCCGGGCTACTTCTGGGAGGAAGTCGAGCGAAAAAAAGACCGCCTCGCCAGATTGACTCGCCTAACATACGAGGACTTCGAATTCATTCTCAGGATTATCAAATCCCAGACGATAACGATGCCAGAGCACGTTGTTAAGATAGGCATAGAAGAGGCCCTCTCCCTGTCTCCCGACCCAAAAGACATCCCTTACGTTGCTCTTGCGCTCGCCCTTAATCTTCCACTTGTTACGGGGGACTTAAAACTGAAAAACGCCATCAGAGATAGAATCGTCGTATATTCTCCGTCGGAGCTGTTAAAACTCATGGGTGGTTCTGTATGACACCCAAAGAACTCCTCTCCCGCCTCGAATCCAAGGGCATAACGCTCGAAAAGATGCTCGACACCGCGTTAGAACTCTACATCGGCGACGAGCGCGAGAAAGTCGGGGAAAGGCTGAGGGGGCTGATGCTCCGCTACCTCAGCGACGTAAACGTCCAAGCTCTACTTCTTTCGGCTCTCCTGCTCGAAGAGAACTTCAAGGTTGAGGGCGACCCCGTGAACCTTGTAGCTGATGAGTTAATTGGGATAAACATCGCCGAGCTCATAGGAGGGAAGATGGCGCTCTTCAACTTCTTCTACTACGACACCAGAAAGCCCGGAATCCTTGCGGAGCTTCCGCCTTTCCTCGACGACGCGATAGGTGGCTTTATAGCGGGCTGTATGACGAGGCTGTTCGAGGAGGTGTAGCGGTGCGTAATCTTTTACCCTTCTTCACGCGGATTCCTGTCAAAGGGAACTTCGAACGGGTTAGGAATGAGCTCTGGGCTCTCCCCCTGCTCGCCCCCCTAACTTCGGCCCTGGCGACGCTCGTCCTTTACCTGGAACTCCCCCTGAGCAACGTCCTCGCTGTCCTCGCGCTCTACCTCACGACAGGCCTCCTCCACCTCGACGGTTTGGCTGACTGGGCCGATGGAGTAATGGTCAAGGGCAACCGCGAGAGGAAGATTAAGGCGATGAAGGACCTCAACACGGGCATAGCGGGGGTTTTCGCCGTCGTTATGGTTCTCCTCCTGCAGGTCTACTCCCTCCCATTACTCCCATTCTACGCGTTGTTTTTGGCGGAGCTGAACTCCAAGTTCGCCATGCTCCTCGCCCTCGCAACGAGGAGGCCCCTCGGCCAGGGCCTTGGGGCGTACTTTATGGAGGGCATGAACGGAAGGCAGTTAACCCTAGGAACGGCCCTCTACCTCCTCCTGCTCCTGCCGGTTGCTTACATCGAAGCCCGCTCTATCTCTTCCTTCCTCGGCCTCTTGGCTGGAGCATACGTCGTTCACGTCTCACTGAGAAACTTTGGTGGCCTGAACGGCGACTGCATCGGGGCCGTGGCAGAGATAACGAGAGCTGGAGCTCTTTTGGGAATGGCAGTGGTTTGGGTTTACTTCGGGGGCTGAATCCTTGGAATCACGTCGAGTCTGTCCAGTTCTCTATCTTCGAAAGTCGCGTATGGGATAAACCCCGCTCTCCTGGCCTTGTCTATGAAGTCGAGAATTCTGGCGAGGTTTTCCTCGCTTCCCGTGCCATCATCAACGTAATCAACCACGAAGACGGGCTTTCCAGCGTTGACGACCTTTTTGAGGAGGGGAACCTTTTCGGCCGTCCAGGGACTCGGCTCGAGACCATTGTAAAAGACGTCCTCACTCGCCCAGCCTGAAACGGTGGCAAGGAGTGTCCCGTTGTCATATTCGAGCAGGTACTCACCGTTCTGGGGGATTATTATGAAATCCCGCCCGGCTTTGGAGCGCGTGTAGTTGGCGATTTCGAGAATGAATTCGATCATCCGCTCCGCCGTCCAGCTCTCATTGTAGCTTTCCGCCCAGAACCAGTACTCGTCGACCTTGTCGAGGTATACGCCCATGAAGCCCTGGGCGATGAGTCTGTCGAGGTAGCGGAAGACGATTTCCTTCCATTCCTCGTCCCAGTACCTGACGGCATAGTTGCCCTCCCAGTCGGGATTCTCAGGGCCGAGCCACGCAGGCGGGTTCTCCTTCCAGCTCTCGTTCCAGTAAAAGCGATAGTCCTCGGCCTCGCCAATGCTTATGTAGGCAATCGGAATTATGCCCGCTCTTTTAATCCCCTCTATTTCCTCCCTTGTATAGGCCGTCTCGTCGCTCCCGTCCCGGGAGTAGTCCATCACGACCAAATCAAATCCGCTCTCGGCTATAACCTCTGGACTCGCGTTCTGAAGCCAGCAGGCCCAGCTCCTCACGGAGGGGAGGGACAAACTTTCGGAGTTCTCAGTGGAGTTCAGACCGCCGGCAGGACTTAGGGTGGAGGTTCCGTTCTGAAAGTTAACACTCGAACCGCCTGGAGGGGAAGCGGTATCACTGAGCCGTGGGCTTGAAGGAGTTTGAGTTGAATTTTCTACCCACCCCGCTCGAGAGGATGTTAGAGTCATTTCCATAGCTGAAGTTGAGGTGTGGACACTTGACGTAGCATTTTGGGTCATGCTGGGAGTCAAGGAGGGGGTTTGGACGTTATCGCCCTGGGAGATGCAGGCCAAAGCAAAGGCGAGGAGGATCATCAGGATCGTGATGATCGTCCAGTAGCGCATGGTCAACCTTAGGCGCAACGCCTTTTAACGCTTGTTCGAATGTAGGGGTATGATAGTCATCATGGCCGGTGGACGTTCGAGCAGGATGGGACGGGAAAAGCCCGTTTTAAAGGTCGGCGGAGTGCCGATGCTCCTTCGCGTTTACCGTGAGGCAGAGAAGGTCGGTGAGACCATCGTCGCTCTCTCCAAGAACACACCGAAGACGATGGAACTGTGCCTCCGCGAGGGGATTCCCTTCGTTGAGACGCCCAGAAACGGCTACGTTGAGGACGTTAAGTGGCTCCTCCGCGAGTTCGGGCCGTTCATCAGCGTCTCCGCGGATTTACCCTTCGTCAAAGCGAGCGACATAGCGCAGATTTCGAGGGCCTTTGACGGGAAAACGAGCCTTACAGGTGTTCTACCGCTAAAGCTGGTTCTGAAGGATTTGAAGCCAGTCGTTTACAGGGGCTACGCGATAGTTGGCCTTAACGCCGTCGGAATCGAGGGCGAGCGGTTCTTTGAGCTGAACAACCCGTTGCTCGCTTTGAACGTCAACACGCCGGGGGAGTTAAAGCTCGCGGATAAAATAGCGAGGCTGGTGGGAAGGTGAGGACGAACGAGGTTAAGGGAGCCTTGGCGTTCGTCCTCTTCCTTATACTCGCCGTGCTGTTCTTCTCTGGCTTCCTGCTCTTCGCGGTGGTGTTAATCGCGGTCGGCCTGCTGGTCTTCATAGGGTTCTACGTCTACATTCGCCTGAAGCTCTGGTGGGCGAGAAGACACCCGCCGAAGGAGCTTGAGAG
>Ga0256836_1001139_pt1 | contig 12305 bp, 8 predicted proteins | sample 4561380metaG_FD_185974 | JGI IMG/M metagenome (GOLD analysis project Ga0256836, IMG submission 185974) | Hydrothermal vent microbial communities from Guaymas Basin, Mexico - 4561-380 | ecosystem: Environmental > Aquatic > Marine > Hydrothermal vents | place: Mexico: Guaymas Basin | collected...
CATTGATGTTAGTAGTATCTCTCCGCTTCCACGTTCCACAACCTCTTTTGCCCACTCTACTGCGTTTATCCCCGTATCGACTCTTCCGCCGTTAAGATATACATTATATACGTCACCGGTTTTTTTAACATCAATTGCGGTGACAATGCATTGGGAGCCAAATCTTTTTGCACCCTCATCAATGAGTTCTGGTCTTTTGATAGCTGCGGAGTTAACACTGACTTTGTCACAGCCTACATTTAAAAGTTTGTATATATCCTCAAGCTTACGAATACCGCCTCCAACTGTGAGAGGGATAAATATCTCGCGTGCCACTTGTGCAACTATATCTACAATGGTATCTCTGTTGTCAGACGAGGCTGTAATATCAAGGAATGTCAGCTCGTCTGCACCCTCTTCATTATATCTGCGTGCAACTTCTACCGGATCACCGGCGTCTTTAAGGCCTACAAAATTAACGCCTTTTACTACACGTCCATCTTTAACATCTAAACAGGGAATGATTCTTTTTGCAAAATAGTTCATCTGAGAGTTTTGTACCTTTATTAATATGCTGAAATTATACTCTAAATTACTGTAGTTGTGTTTAAAAATTTGTACCATATTTTCAGTATGTTTCACGTGAAACAATACACTGTCTATCAAATTTCTTTAATAATTTTAAGGTACAATATTTGAGATTAAATTATTTGGATTACTTATGGAAAAAGAAGAAGTTCTAGAGCATTTACGTGCTGCAAAGGCGGCTCATATCAAATGGGTTCAAAAAGCGAAACTGTTAATAAACGGAATAGATATTGAAGAAGATGCCATTCCTATTGATTCGACAGAGTGTAAATTTGGAAAATGGTTTTACAGTGATGGACAGATACTAAATTCTCTTTCAAATAATCCAATGGAGTGTATGCAAAGTATAGAGAGTTTACATTTTGCACTGCATGATAAATATCTGCAAATTTTTAATATATATTTTTCACAAGAGAAAAAAGCAGGTTTTTTTGCAAAACTTTTTGGTATTAAAAGAAAAAAAGAACTCTCTGAAGAAGAGGTGCAAAAGTCTAGAAAATTTTATGATGAGATGGAGACAATCTCAAAAGAGCTTTTGGAGGAGATAAACCGTCTTGAGAGACGCTTGGTAGCTGTTTCAGAAGAGAAAATAAAATCTTTAGTATAAAAAATAGTTATTTATAGCTCTTTTTTATGCTCTATTACCTTTTTATAAGTAAAGTTCAGATAGACTAAACGGATGAATCAAGAAAGCGTTGTAGCAAAGAAAAAGTTTGGACAAAACTTTCTTAAAGACCAATCAGTCTTAAGAAAAATCGTCGAAGCGATGCCCAAAAATGAGAATAAAATTGTCGAAATTGGGCCTGGCTTAGGTGATTTAACTAAATTTTTAGTTGATGTCAAAAGTGTAGAAGCTTTTGAGGTAGATACCGATTTATGTAAACTGTTACAAAGTACATTTAAAAAAGAGATCGATACCAAGCGACTCCACTTGAACTGTGGGGATGTTTTACAAGCTTGGAAGAGTTCTTTAATTGATGAGCCGTATGACTTGGTGGCGAATTTGCCATACTATATAGCTACGAACATCATACTTAAAGCACTCGCAGATCCAATGTGTAAAAATATACTTGTAATGGTACAGCGAGAAGTTGCGGAGAAGTTTTGTGCTTCTGCGGGTGAAAAAGTATTTGGTTCTTTGGGTATTATAGCTCAGAGTATAGGAACAACACAAATTGTTGTGAAGGTTCCACCGACTGCGTTTGACCCTCAGCCAAAAGTAGACTCCGCTGTTTTTCTTATTGAAAAAAATGCTGATAGAAGTGATACAGATTTTGAGGATATGCTAAGAGTTGCATTTTCGCAGCCCCGCAAAACTCTGATGAAAAATCTCTCAGCAAAATATGAAAAACCACTCTTGCAAGGAGCTTTTGAGGAGCTCTCTCTTACATTAACGATTCGCCCTCATCAAGTAAGCACTCAAGACTATCACCAACTCTATAAAATAACAAGGAGTTTGGATGGCAGAAGAGAAACAAGAGGCACGTCAAAGTAAACCTCAAGAACAACGCAAACCAAATAACAGAAGAAACAATAATCGTAGACCAAATCCTAATCAAAATAAAACTGAGACAGGATCAGGTAACAAACCTAACACAAAAGCAAGTGCTAACAGAAGCAAAAGCCGCAACCGTCATAAGAGACAGCCCTCTCCGATTGATGAAAATTTAAAAGCTTTTGTTGTTAAAAATCAAGAAGGGCAGAAACAGAGACTCAATCCTCACTATAAATTGGATTTGAACTCAAAAGCAAAAATACGTGTAACTCCACTTGGTGGACTTGGTGAAATCGGTGGGAATATCGCTGTCTTTGAAACAGACAATGAAGCGATTTTAGTCGATGTAGGAATGAGCTTTCCAGATGAGGATATGCATGGTGTAGATATCCTAATACCGGATTTTTCATATCTTCATGAGATAAAAGATAAGATTGTCGGTATTATTATTACGCATGCCCATGAAGATCACATCGGTGCTATGCCATATCTTTTCAAAGAGTTGCAGTTCCCTATTTATGGAACACCGCTTCCTTTGGCAATGATAGGGAACAAATTTGATGAGCATCATTTAAAAGATGCCAGAAGACATTTTAATCCTATTGAAAAAAGAAAAGTATATAAAATCGGTAATGATTTTGAGGTAGAGTGGATGCATATGACACACTCCATCATCGATTCATCTTCGATTGCAATTACTACTGCAGCAGGTACTGTAATCCATACAGGTGACTTTAAAATAGACTATACTCCTGTTGATGGCTATCCTGCAGATTTACACAGACTTGCTTACTATGGAGATAAAGGTGTTTTATGTCTGTTAAGTGATTCTACTAATTCACATAACCCTGTAGCAACAGCATCAGAGTTAAGTGTTGCGCCTGCTCTTGACAGAGTCTTTTCACGTGCTGAAGGACGTGTAATCCTCTCAACATTCAGCTCAAATGTTCATCGTGTCTACCAAGCAATTCAGTATGGTGTGAAGTATGGCCGTAAAGTATGTGTGATCGGGCGTTCTATGGAGCGTAATCTTGAAGTTTGTATGCAGTATGACTACATCAAATTTCCAAAAAATATCTTTGTTGAGCCTGAAGATGTTGGAAATATGAGCGATAAAGATGTACTTATCGTGACAACCGGTTCTCAAGGTGAGGCGAATTCTGCACTCTTTAGAATGAGTATCGGTGAGCATAGACACATTAAGATCAAGCCGACAGACCTGATCGTACTCTCTTCTCGTGCAATTCCTGGGAATGAAGGTTCTATCTCAAAAATGTTAAACCACTTACAAAAATGTGGCGCAAAAGTGGCGATGGACAGAGATATTCATGTTTCGGGTCATGCTTCTATTGAAGAGCAGAAACTGATGCTGCGTTTAGTAAATCCTAAGTTCTTTTTACCTATTCATGGTGAGTATAACCATGTTATGAAGCATAAAGAGACTGGTATGATGTGTGGTGTTCCTGAGAGAAACATCCTGCTTATGAGTGATGGTGAACAGATAGAGATCGCACCAAAATATATGCGTAAAGTAAAAACAGTCAAAACTGGTAAAACATATATTGATAACCAAAATAACCATGAAATCGAAGATGATATCGTTATGGATCGTCAAAAACTTGCATCTGAGGGTATCGTTATGATGGTTGTACAGGTAAGTGAGCAGACAGGTAAAATGATGGACAAGCCAAAAGTGACAACGTTTGGTTTGGTCTCAGACAGAAAAGACAAAGCATTTGCAAAAGAGATGGAAGAGATAGTTGAAAATTTCCTTCTCAATATGAAACCTGGCATGATAGGTAACCCTAGAAGTTTAGAGGGAGACCTACGCCAAGTTGTAAGAAAACATATCTATCGTAAAATGAAAAGATATCCTCTTATCGTTCCTACAATTTTTATTCACTAAATTATTTCCCCAAGTTTTTATTTGGGGAATTCTCATCACATCACTTTTTCAGCAAATTATTGATACCCTACCATTATAAAAACTATTAAAGGCATAATCTTGTCAGACAAAAAAAATATTGAATTTGAAAACGCAGTAAAGATCATGATGGAACATGTTGGAGAGGATCCTTCACGTGAAGGTCTACGTGACACTCCTGCGCGTGTACGTAAATCATTTGAATTTATCTACGGCGGCTACAAGGAAGATCCTGAAGCTATTTTAAAAAAAGCACTCTTTACAACAAGTAATGATGAGATGGTTCTTGTCAAAGATATAGAGTTCTACTCTACTTGTGAACATCATCTTTTACCTATTATAGGACGTGTTCATGTTGCATACATTCCTGATGGTAAAGTAGTAGGTCTTTCAAAAATTCCACGTGTTGTAAATGTTTTTGCACGTCGTATGCAGATTCAAGAACAGCTTACTGAGCAGATAGCTGATGCTATTATGGATACAATTACACCAAAAGGTGTTGCAGTTGTTATTCAGGCGCGTCATATGTGTATGGAGATGCGAGGAGTAGAAAAAATCAACTCTACAACAACATCTTCAGCACTTCGAGGGCTATTTAAAAAAGACGAAAAAACAAGAAGTGAGTTTTTCTCACTTATCAATTCTCCTAGCGGATCTAGATACTAAAAGATGCCGTTTTCATCACTTAAAGAGAAACTTGCAAATAAAAACTACTCTGTTGCGTTTGGAGAGGTTGTAAAGATAAACGCAACTGTTATCATTGCAAAAGGGCTTAAGGTCAGTATCAGTGATATTGTAAAAATAGTCTCAGATACAAGCGGCCAAGAGACGGTCGGGATGGTGACTGAGATTGATGCAGAGCTCTTTTACATCTCCCCTTTTAGTTTTGTGGAGGGTTTTCGTAGTGGTGATAAAGTATTTTTAGACTCAACAGGACTCAATATTCCCATAGGCAATGCTCTTTTAGGAAGGGTGGTTGATCCTTTTATGCGCCCAATTGACGGTAAAAGCAGTATCAGTAATACAAAACTGATGCCGATTATAAAAGCACCTATAGCGGCTATGAAACGGGGTATGATAAATGAAGTCTTCAGTGTCGGCGTGAAGAGCATTGATGGGCTTTTGACCTGTGGAAAAGGGCAAAAGCTGGGTATCTTTGCGGGTTCGGGAGTCGGTAAATCTACGCTTATGGGGATGATTGTCCGTGGGGCGGATGCACCCATTAAGGTTGTTGCTCTCATCGGTGAACGTGGACGTGAGGTTCCTGAGTTTATTGAGAAAAATCTTGGCGGAGATTTGACAAATACCGTTGTAGTGGTTGCAACCTCTGATGACTCCCCTTTGATGCGAAAGTATGGAGCATTTGCTGCAATGAGTGTGGCAGAGTACTTTAAAGACAAGGGTGAGGATGTTTTATTCATTATGGATTCAGTGACACGTTTTGCCATGGCTCAGCGTGAAATCGGTCTCGCTCTTGGTGAGCCCCCTACTTCCAAAGGATATCCACCCTCCTCTTTGACACTGCTGCCACAACTGATGGAGAGAGCCGGTAAAGAAGAAGGAAAAGGCTCAATTACAGCCTTTTTTACGGTACTTATAGAGGGTGACGATATGAGTGACCCCATTGCTGATCAGTCACGTTCTATCTTGGATGGGCACATCGTTCTCTCGCGGGAGATGACAGATTTTGGAATTTATCCTCCTATCCACATTCTCAACTCTGCCTCAAGGGTTATGAACGATATCATCTCTCAGGAGCAGTTTAGGGCGGTTATGAAGTTTAGAAGGCTCTATACCCTTTTAAAAGAGAATGAGGTGCTCATTCGCATCGGTGCCTACATAAAAGGAACAGATCCGGAACTCGATGAGGCGATAGAGAAAAAAGAGGCGATGCAGAAGTTTATCTCTCAAGGTGCTAATTTTTATGTACCTTTTGATAAAACGGTAGAAGATTTGATAGCTTTAATGCTCTAAGTAACTACAAGTTTGTTCTGCAGCCATGCATCTCGTGCAACTCTTGTCTGTCTATCTGCAATGATGGCGAGTTGTTTAGATGATTTTTTTTCATATTCATGCATAACTCTTTGCAGGTCTGTATCAAAACCAAATATGTCAATATAGGAGTAGATAAAATTTTCAGCACTTTGAAACTGCTGCTGCACTATGTGATTTTCAATTTCAACTATAAAAGCAACACGTAAAATCCCCCCTACTCTTTTTGTTCGGCTTTTTGTTGTCATAAGCTCTTTAAGAGTTTTTTTCACTCCCTTCATATGCCCATAAAGTGCATATTTTTCACATTTGTGCATAAGTTTGTTCCAGTGTTTCTCAAGCATATTTGCAAGTTTTAGTTCTAAAAAGAGTTCTGGGTGTGTATCTAAAAGTTCATAGCACTCTTTAAATTGATTCTTTGCATATCTTTCTAAAAGTTCTTTGATTATTGACATTTTTGTTTCAAAGATTGCTAACTCTTCTTCTACAAGTGTGATATGTTTAAGACTCTCCATAAGCCGTTGGGCTTCTTCGATATCTGCTGCGTTTAGCAGGGTATTAATCTTCTCTAAAGTGCTGTAGAGTTTGTCTAAAAAATCTGCATAAGGAGGGATTTTGGTAAAGAGAGGGTGTTTTGTAAGCAATCTTTTGATTTGTGTATAGTTATTTTGTTTTATGGCCTCTAAAAAGCTTAAAAAGTCCTGGTTGTATTTAAGAATAAGGTTGATACTCTCTTTTTTTGAGACAACACTTAGGTATGGGGATAGAAGCTCTTTTGCTTTTTTATCATTGAATAAAAGCATCTGTTTTTGGGCATTTGTATACGCTTTTTTATATGTTTTTTCCATCACTTTATACTCTTTTGAGTATTGCAGAGGTGGGTATTTTGTACTTAAGGCATAGGCGGGAGCATACATCTTTTGCATTGCGAGGGACTGAAATCTCTCATAGTGTTTATATGCGATAAAGAGCAGTTTTATCTCCTCTTGTTTGCTTTTTATTGTTGTGCATGTCTCAAGAAGTTGCTGCGCCCTCTTCTCATCTGAATTTTGCAGTGCTTTTACTGCGTTTAGGTACTTAATCTTATAAATTTTTTCTAACTCTTTGTACTCTTTTGAGTCTAAAAGCTGAGGATTCTTCTCTACAAGTGCATATGCCTCTATAACCATATTGTGCAGTCTGAGCGAGTCCAGATTTTTTCTATTTTGCAGTGTTATATGGATGATTTCACGGTTTTGTAAAACAACAAGAAGATTTCTCTCTTTTGTCAGCTCAATATAGGAGATCTCTTTATGAAACGTGAGGTAGTTATTTCGTACAATTTTACAACTTTTAATATCAAAGAGCGTAAGTGAATCTTTATTTGAATTGATAAGTAAAAAATCACTTTTGGAGATATGTAATAGCTGCCTTGTTTTACTTAAGTGGGTACTTATACTTTTGAGCTTTTGTACTCCTTGTAGATCATGTACAAAAATTTCACCATGCGCATCAATGACAATAAGTTCATATTTATCACTAAAACAGAGCGTCGAAATGGCTGCGTTTGTAAAACTAAATTTATCTATCACTGCGTAACTGTTAAGATTTATAAGTGTAACCTTGCCATCAGACGTACCTAAAGCAAGCAGATGTTTTTTAAAAGCAAAAGCGCTTATTCTTGTGGGAAGCTGTGTTTTGTATCTTTTTACCCATGAGTAGAGACGTACGTTGTATCGTGCATCTTTATAGTTGTAGATAATGACTCGTCCATGTGTTGTTGCGGTAAGGATATGTTGGGAGTTTGGAACAAAAAAGAGCTGAGTGATATCTCCGTCATGACTTTTGATGGCAGCCAACTGTTTTTTTGTTTTTGTACTATAGAGATAAATTGTACTGCCGTTTGCAATGGCAAGGAGCTTTTTCTCAAGGCTAAACGCAGTAAGGCGATTTTGTAAAAGAGTAAAATCCATAAGTTTGAATACAGCATTATACTCTGCCAAATTATCCATTATCTCTGCCTTTTCAGCTAGTCAAAAATTTTATTTATTAAAAGCTGTAGTGATATTTTACCGTTAAATTCATTTTTTGCAACACTGTAGCTACATGTTATCTTTCTATCTTGAGGTATCTCAAAAACCCGCCTAAAGGCAATAAGCTCAAGAGTTTTTCGCTGATGAGGATACTGTCTTATCTCAATTCGTGAATGGGATTTGTCACTGCCCATAAGTTTTACACCTACTACTTCGGCATCTTTGAGTAAAAATGTAGGTCTTGCGTTTGCCTCACCATATGGTTCGAACTGCTCTAAGAGTTCAAGTAGTTCTAAATCAATGTCATCACTCCCAAGAATTCCGCTTATCAGCTCTTTTGGAATAAAGTCCTCATCAGGAATCTTTTGGGCATTTTTGTTGATGGCTTCTCTAAACGCAGTGATATTTGTTGTTTCAAGTCCGAGTCCGGCAGCCATTTTATGACCTCCAAACTTAGTTAACAAGTGTTCATTTTCTTTTATAAGCTCGTAAATATCGACATCTCCGATGCTTCTTGCACTTCCTTTGGCAACACCGTTCTTGGCACTTAGCACTATAGCAGGACGTCCAAATTTATCTACAAGTCGTGCCGCTACGATGCCGACAACACCTTCATGCCACTCCTCACCCGCCACAACGATAACTTTGTCACTCTCATCAACACTTTGCACAGCTTCTTTGGTTGTTTGCGCTTCGGTCTCTTTTCTAAGCTCATTGAGCTTGCCTAAGAGCTCGAACTGTTTGTAGGCTTTGTGCGTATCGGGTGCTGTGAAAAACTCAAGTGCGATAGAAGCATCTTCAAGTCTTCCTGCGGAGTTGATTCGAGGTGCGATCTGAAAGGCAATATCTTCACTTGTTATCTTTGACTTGTTTAAAAAATCCCGTATGATAATGGATGATGGTCTTTGTGAGTGCATCATCAGTTTGAGGCCCTCTTTAACAAGTGTTCTGTTGATGTTTACAAGCGGCATAATGTCTGCGATAATGGCAATGGCCAATATATCTAAAAACTGTTTCATATCAATCTTGAGTGCGAGCTCTTTTTTAAGAAGCCCCAAAAGTAACCACGCTACCTCTGCACCGCATATCTCTTTAAAAGGGTAGGTGTCATCTTCAAGTTTCGGATCAACTATGGCATAGGCCTCTGGCAAATTTTCAGAGGGTGTATGGTGGTCTGTGATGATAAGCTCTATGCCTCTGGCTTTACAGACATTTGCGGCTTCTATGGCCGATATTCCATTGTCCACTGTGATTATGAGGTCTGCATCAATTCTCTCAAGAACGCTTGGACTTACTCCATAACCATCGCGAAATCTGTTTGGAATGATAGCTTCCAAAGGGTAGGGGATCTGCTTGAAAAACTCAACCATAATGGCAGTGGATGTGACACCGTCAACATCATAATCACCGACAAGTGTTATGCGTTGATTGTTTTGTATTGCATAAGCGATTTTCTTTGCTGCTTTAGTTGCATTTAGAAGAAGGGCAGGGTTTGGAATCTGTGAGAGTTTTTTCTCTTGTGTGTCAAATCTGTTTGAGAGTAGCTCAAAGAGATCTGACTTTGTAAGTTGTTGTATACTACTCAGCATTCAAACTGGCAGTTACAAATGCAAGTATTGAAGGGTTTGGAGTCTGCAGGCGAGATGTGAATTCCGGATGGAACTGTACACCTAAGAACCAAGGATGACCTTGAATCTCAACAGTCTCAATAAGACCGTTTGACTCACCTGTTACAAGCATACCTGCTTCTTCAAGCTGTGCTCTGTATGCAGGGTTGGCCTCATAACGGTGACGGTGTCTCTCATAGATAGTCTTTTGTCCATTATACGCTTCACGCAGAATTGAACCCTCTTTTGTATCACAAGGATACTCTCCAAGACGGAGTGTTCCACCCATTGGAGATTTGTGAGTACGAAGCTGCATACCGCCGCTTTGGTCTAAAAAGTTATCGATAAGATAGATCATAGGGTGTGGTGTATTCTCATCAAACTCTACAGAGTTTGCCCCTTCAAGTCCAAGAACATTTCTTGCGTACTCAACAAGTGTAAGTTGCATTCCAAGACAGATACCAAGATACGGCACTCTGTTGACACGAGCATACTCAATCGCCTGGATTTTTCCTTCAACACCACGGCTTCCAAATCCACCTGCGACCAAGATACCGTCACAGTCACTTAGAAGTGCCTCTGCACCTCTCTCTTCTATCTCTTCAGAATCGACCCAGCAGATCTCAACTCTGCTGTCAAGATGAGCTCCTGCGTGGATAAGTGCCTCTGTAAGAGATTTGTATGACTCTTTAAGTGCAAGATATTTCCCTACAAAACCGATGACGACTCTTCCTTGAGGCTGTACGATCTTTTTCACTAAGCTGTCCCACTCTTGCATATCAGGTTCAAGCTCACCGAGGTCTAACTCTTTTGCAATAGGTTTGAGAATATTTTGTCTTAAAAATGACATCGGCACATCATAGATACTCGCTGCATCAAGCGCTTCAACGACACTGTTTTGTGTCACATCACAACTCATTGCAAGTTTCTTTTTAAATGTTTTCGGCAAGGCATTTTCACTTCTTGCTATGATCATCTGCGGTGTGATACCGATACGGCGAAGTTCCTGTACAGAGTGTTGTGTCGGTTTTGATTTGAGTTCACCCGCTGCTTTGATGTAAGGGATAAGTGTTACATGGACAAAGAAGGTTCCTGCAACATCATCATCATGTTTCATTTGACGAATCGCTTCCATAAACGGCAGACCTTCAATGTCACCAACTGTTCCACCAAGCTCAACTACCAAGATATCATGGTCTCTTCCTGCTTCTTTTATGCGGTTTACGATCTCTCCTACGATGTGAGGAATGACTTGAATGGTTTGTCCGAGATAACCGCCTGCACGTTCACGCTCTATCACACTTGAGTAGACCTGACCTGTTGTAAAGTTGGATGTTTTGAGAAACGATTTATCTAAAAATCTCTCATAGTTCCCGATGTCAAGGTCAGTCTCTGCGCCGTCTTTTGTAACAAAGACTTCACCATGCTCAAGCGGAGACATAGTTCCGGGATCAACATTGATGTATGGATCGATTTTTAACATACCTACATTTTTACCAGAGTGTTTAAGCAAAGTACCGATACTCGCTGCAGTAATCCCTTTTCCAAGAGAGCTTAAAACCCCACCGGTCACAAAAATGTATTTAGTCATTAAAAATCTCCATCTGTTATATAGTCGCGATTATAATATAAAATCCTTTAAGTTCTTATTTAATTCTCTTGAGCATTTTTTAGAAGATATTATGTTTTTTTAGATATTATTATAGATATTCATACATATTGGGGAAAAATGTTTAAAAGTGTACAAAGGGTACTCATTGGAGTATTACTTATTATCTTTGTAAGTGGATGTGAAAGCGCAAATGATACGGGAGACGGTGAGAGTAATAACACTATTACGATGCAAAAACCGCAGCTTAGTAATTCAACGCTTAGTGTAGATGAAAATATAGCAATAGGAACTCCTCTTGGAAAGGTCAGTGTTGTTAGTGCAGGCAGCAGCCAAATAGAATCTTATACTATAGATGATACCGATAATTTTGAAATTTTAGCAGATGGAACACTTAAAAACAGAGTCATATTTGATTATGAAACGCAGCAGGAATATACGCTTAGTGTTTATGCGACAAATGCAGCAGGAGAGAGTAATAGAGCAGAAATTAGAGTAATCATCAATGATATATATGAGACGGTAAAGAAAAAAATACCGACTTTGGTAGTTGTGATGAACTGGAGTAATTATGCAGAGAGTGATCCGAAGATTTGGTATGACAAGATATTTAACAAAGCTGCAAACTCTGTAAATCGTTGGTATGATGAAAATACACTGGGCGAAATCGAGTTTACACCTGTCAGTGAAACGCAGGGGCATGCAAATGATGGAATAATCATGGTGAATATGGAAAAAAATCATCCTGGAGGAAGTGATGATTATGATTTTCGAGATATAGAGATAAAAAATGCCATCACAAACGCAGCAGTAGTTGATAATATGGATTTTGCAGCACTTGATATAAATAATGACGGGACACTCAGTGCAAAAGAGTTACAAATCATCTTTATTGTTGCGGGAGGAGAGGAGTCGTATGGGGATGCGACTAGTCACTCTATCTGGGCACATGCCTGGTCTTTTAGCCGTAGTTCCACGCTTAAAGTCGATGGTGTTTATGTGATGAAGCATTCAGATGACAAGACAAAAGCAGGGGGTTATGCACGCTTTGGTGCAAATCATGCAACACATAAAGCGACTATAGGTGTGATGTGTCATG
>Ga0256836_1001140_pt1 | contig 12298 bp, 6 predicted proteins | sample 4561380metaG_FD_185974 | JGI IMG/M metagenome (GOLD analysis project Ga0256836, IMG submission 185974) | Hydrothermal vent microbial communities from Guaymas Basin, Mexico - 4561-380 | ecosystem: Environmental > Aquatic > Marine > Hydrothermal vents | place: Mexico: Guaymas Basin | collected...
TCTAATTTTATTGGAAGAACCAGAAAACCATCTTTCTTATGCAAAATTAAATGCTTTTATAAAAAATATAATAGAACAAAATCAACAAAAACAAATAATTGTTTCTACGCATAGTAGTTTTGTAGCAAATAAACTTGGGTTAGAAAATATTATTCTTCTGCATAATCAACAAAATATAAGATTAAATGATTTAGAAAAAGATACTTATAATTTTTTTAAAAAATTACCCGGATTTGATACTTTAAGATTTATTTTAAGTGAAAAAATAATTTTAGTAGAAGGCCCTTCTGATGAATTAATAGTGCAAAAAGCATATCTTCAAAAATATGGAAAGCTACCTATTGAAAATAAAATTGATGTTTTATCAGTGAAATTAACTTTTAAGCGTTTTTTAGAAATAGCTCTTAAACTAAACAAGAAAGTAGTAGTAATTACTGATAACGATGGGGATTATGAAAATAATATTAGAAAAAGATACCAAGATTATGAGAATAGCGATTTTATTAAAATTTTTGCTGACAAAAATGATGATTTAAACACATTAGAACCTCAATTTGTAGAAGCAAATAAAAATAACTTGAAACTTCTATGCGAAGTAATTGGAATTAAATTTGAAAACTATAATAATGTTGAAAAGATTGTAAAATATATGAAAAATAATAAAACTGATTGGGCTTTAGCTGTTTTTGAAACAGAAAAAAATTTAAATTTTCCAAAATATATAGAAGCTGCTATTGAATGGTTAAATAATGGATAATAAATTAATTATTGCAGCTGCAGGAGCTGGGAAAACAACGTATTTGATAAGAGAAGCATTAAAAATTAAAAAAAATAAAAAAATATTAATTACTACATATACTATTGCAAATGAGAATGAAATAAAAAAGAAAATCATTGAATTAAATGGATTTATACCATCAAATATTAAAGTACTTACTTGGTTTTCTTTTTTATTAAAGCATGGAGCTAAACCCTATAAAGGTTGTTTTAACGACAAATTATATGACCGAGATATAAAAGGTGTGATTTTAGTAAATAAACAATCATCCCCATATAAGTCAAAAACACAGATAGAATATTATTTTAATCAAGAATGGAAAATATATTCAGATAAACTATCTACTTTTGCATATGAATGTAATGATAAAAGCAAAGGTCTAGTTATTAAAAGGCTTGAAAATATATTTGATTATATTTTTATCGATGAAGTACAAGATTTGGCTGGATATGATTTAGAAATATTGAAATTATTGTTTAATTCAAAAATAAATGTTGTTTTAGTTGGAGACCCTCGTCAAACTGTTTATTTAACTCATCATGAAAATAAATTTAAAAAATATAAAAATGGAAAAATAAAAGAATTTATTCAAGATGAAGCTAAAAATATTTGTGAAATAGATATTGAAACTTTAAACGTTTCCCATAGAAATAATCAACAAATATGTGATTTTTCTTCAAAACTTTATTCTGAATACGCAAAAATAAACTCTTGTGATTGTTGTCATAAAAAAGATGTTGAACATCAAGGTATTTTTTTAATTGAAAAAAAACATTTAGAAGACTATATAAAATGTTATTCTCCAGTAAAATTAAGATGGGATAATAAAACTAAATTAGATGGTGTTGTATATAATTTCGGTGAATCAAAAGGCTTAACATTTGATAGAGTTTTAATATATCCAACGAAATCAATAAAAAAATGGTTAAAAAACCAGCAATTTGATTTACAAAAAATTCAATTAAAAAATAATATTGAAGTTAAAGAAATTAAAAACTTTAAAATCATTAATAATACATTACTTCCAGAAACAACAAAAGCAAAATTATATGTGGCAATAACAAGAGCTAAATATAGTGTTGTTTTTGTGATTTAATAGCTGAGAAAGAGTGTCATATTTCAGTTTCTAATAGGCAAAGTCCATTTTTACATGCATTTTGAATGCCCAAGCATTTTCAGGTTGTTTTCATTCTATAAAAGTAGCCTCCATTAAATTATAATTACCAAACTCTGATTCACCTGGAATTGCTTTTATATTTTCAGTTGGAACTAAATGTGAAGTGAATTTTTCTCTTCTATCTGTTTTATTAGGATATTTGCCTTTGTAATGCAATCCTTTTGGAGTGTAAATAATATCTTCTATTTCAAAAATTTCATTATCTAATTTAATATTTAAACCTTTAGAACCTGGTTTGAGAATTTTTATTATATACTCTTCATTTATAATAGATTCATTGGTCGATTCATTAAAATTTATTATTTGATAATCAAAATTGTTTATTAAATTTTGTAAAAAATAAATAACATTTTCTTTAATGTCTCCTTCTGAATTACTGGCTAAGTATAATGCATATTCAAAAATATCTTTAAGTTTATCTTCTTCTAAAAAATTACCAGATAATCTTAAACTGCCATAAGTTTGGTCGAATATTGAAAGAAATAATTCATTTTCATTAATAAATTCCTTATTTACTTTTGATTTATCTATTCCAAAATCTAAATCTCTATTTTCAAATGGAACTACAATTTTAAATGCTTCATATAAAAAAGAATTTATTAATAGCAATTCTTCTTTTGAAAGTGTGTTAAATTCTTTTGATATTATTGCAACTCCAGTTGTAAAATAATTTCTTGCAAAAAATTTCTTTTTAAAATATAAACTTTCTTTACCATTTAATGGATATGTATATTCAATTATATTAGGACCTCTTTTTTCTTTAAAACCGACAATTAATTCACTCACTTGAAATGTTGTTTCTATTAAATATAAATTATTAACCTTTATCGCTTTCAAAATCGCTAATTCTGAAAAGTTTGGTCGAATTTTAGGTTCTACAAAATTAGGTCTCGTATGATAATACTTACTTTTTCTAACTTCAATCTCTTTTGTAGAATTGTTTATATTATATACTCTATAAGGTGTTTTAAAATAATAATAAATTGCGCCAGGATAGGCTTCTCTCATTACTTGGGAATAAGATAAATTACCTAAATAATTCACATTAGGCCCTTTTTTATATACGACTTTGTATTGTGTATCTATATCTCTTAACGGGAAAAAATGATTTGGGTCATCCCCACATTGAGATTTTAACATCTGAAATTCTGTAGATATTTCACCTGCAATTTCTTTTCTACATAATTCCATAAATGATATTGGGAAATTTGCTTTACTTTCACCAATATCAATATTTTTATTTAAATAATTACATATTTGTTCATGTTCTCCATTTTCTCTTGCTAAACATAATACGTGTATATATTCTATTCTACTATTTTCCAGATATAAAGCACTTTCCTGTAAAGGAATATTAAATAGGTCTATTTTTTTCTCAAAAACAGCATTAGTAATAGGTTTGTTATCTTTAATAATAATTATAATGCCAGGTTTTTGCCTTCCTACTCTTCCAATTCTTTGATATAAACTTGTAGCTGAATCTGGAATTCCAACTAATATAGCAATGTCTAAAAACGGAATGTCAATACCTGCTTCTAAAGCACTTGTACTAACTACTCCTCTTAATTCCCCATTATTCAAGCTTTTTTGGATATTATTTCTATCTATCTCCTCATAACCAGCTCTATAAGGCGCTATTGAATTATCTTCTTTTATAATTTCATTAATTTCATCTTCATCTTCTATTTCCATATCAATTAAATTTCTTGAACTAATTGTAGCTATATATTCAGTCTGTTTTCTACTATCAACGAAGGAAATAAAATTTTGATTTGTCTCTTTAATTATAAATGTAAATAAATCACTTAATGAAGTTAATAAATCTTTTTGTGCTGTTTCAACAAGAAAAATATCATTTGAATATTTCCCCGATGTATTATCTTGTTCATCAATAATTTCAAAATTTAAACCTGTCAATATATTTAAATGTTTTTTAGGTGATTTTATTGTGGCAGAAGCTGCAACATACTGAGGAATTCTATCTTTTAATAAACTTACTATATGATTTATTCTTCTAAATACATACGCACTATTGCTTCCAAATACACCAGAATACAAATGTGCCTCATCTAATATAATCAATTCAAGATTTTTTAGAAATTCTATAATATGTTTATTTTCTAAATTACTTAATAACCATGCATGAATTACATCGGGAGTAAATATTATAACATCTGAATTTTTAATAATATCAATTCTTTCATTAACATGAATAGAACCATCTATCTTACCAACTTTTATATTTGTATTTATTTTTTTAAATTTTTCATATTGTTCTTCTGCTAATGCTTTTAGAGGATAAATAGCAATTATTTTGGAGTTTTTTTTATTCAATAATGTCTCCATTGCAGTAATTTGAAAAACTAATGATTTTCCAGAAGCTGTTGCAGTAGATAGACAAATATTTTCATTTTGTTTAAACAATTCAATAGCTTTTTTTTGATGTTTATAAATCCCCTTTGGAAAATTACTATTTAAATACTCTTTTGTTGTCTCATTTATATTCAATAATTCAATATCATAATATTTAGGTTCAATAAATTCAGTAGTAAAACTATCTACAATATTCCAACTATTTGAGTTAAAAAAATTTTTGATTATTTCTTGAGTGTGTTTCATCCTTTCCCCTTTACAATATATATAATTAGCCTCTCAAATATCATTTACTCCATTCATCACTTATTCTTTCTGCTTGTTTTAAAACTGTTTCAATTGCTTGTGGTGTTTTATCAGGCGGATATTTATACCTTCGAAGCAGTATTCGTATTCTGTTTTTTATTTTAGCTCTTATGTTTTCCCTATACTTCCAATCAACAGTTACATTTTTTCTAAGCGTTTCGGTAAGTTCAATAGCTATTTTTTTAAGCGTTTCATCTCCAAGCTCTCTAACTGCAGATTCGTTAAGTGCCAATGCTTCATAAAAGGCTATTTCATCATCATTAAGGCCTAAATCGTTTCCTTTTTGAAGTTCTTTTCTAAAATCTTTTGCCATTTCAATTAGTTCTTCAATTACCTGTGCCGTTTGAATTGTGCGATTGTGATATTTATTTAAGGTAGCTTGCAATCGTTCAGAAAATTTTTGTTCTCTGACTATATTTGTTTTACTTTTGGATTTAATCTCATTTTTAAGTAATCTTTCTAATAGTTCAACAGCTAAATTTTTGTATTTCATTTGTGATACTTCTTCTAAAAATTCATTAGAGAGAATCGAAATATTAGGTTTATCAAGACCCACTAAATCAAAAATATCTTCAATACTTTCTACTTTAATGGAATTATCTATAATATGTTTTATTGATTTATTAGTTTGTCTTTTTTTGTTTGAGTTAGATTTTGTCAAAATGCTTTTTACAGCTTGAAAGAAAGCTATTTCTTCTTTATAAGGTTTAGCCTTTTCAAGCGTAGAACATAAGCTATAAGCCTTTGTGAGAGCTACAACTTCATCACAAAATCTTTTTTTACCGTCTTCTAATCCTAATATATGATTAGCGGCAGGAGCTAAAAGTTTATGAGGATTTGTTTTATATTCAGAATAGTCAAACCCGTGAAACATACCCCTGATAATATCAATTCTTTTTAGCATTTCATTATACATTTCATCACTTGGAGTGGCAGTTTTGCCTTTACCACCTGAATTTGTATAAATTCTAAGGGCATTTTTAAGCTCATTAGCTATTCCTATATAATCAACAATAAGCCCGCCTTTTTTGTCTTTAAATACCCTGTTTACCCTTGCTATTGCCTGCATTAAGTTATGGCCACGCATTGGCTTGTCGATATACATCGTGTGGAGACTCGGCACATCAAAACCTGTTAGCCACATATCAACTACGATAACAAGTTTTAACTCATCATCAACATTTTTAAATCTCTTTTCAATCTCTTTTTTTATTTTTTTGGAATATATATGCTTTTGTAATTTTTCACTATCACTGGCACTTCCCGTCATTATTACTTTAATAAACCCTTTCATCGGGTCATCACTGTGCCAAGAAGGGCGAAGTTTGACAATTTCATTGTATAAATCAACTGCAACCTCTCTACTGATTGCTACAATCATACCTTTACCGTCAATTACTTCAAGTCTGTTTTCAAAATGTTCAACTATATCTTTTGCAATAGCCTGCAAGCGTTGTTTAGAGCCGACAAGTTTTTCGAGTGTAGCCCATTTGCTTTTGATTTTTTCTTGCGCCTGAATATCTTCATTTTTCAACAAGCTTTCAATTTTTTTGTCAATTTCTTCCAAATTATCCAAATTAAGTTTTGCCAATCTGCTTTCATAATAAATTGGCACTGTTGCACCGTCTTTTACCGCATCTTCAATATCATATATTGAAATATAATCCCCAAATACTCTTCTTGTATCTTTATCTTCACTTTCAATCGGTGTTCCTGTAAATCCTATAAAAGTTGCATTAGGAAGTGCATCTCTTAAGTATTTTGCATATCCGTATTTGTAGTTTTTACCTCTTAACACTGCTTCAAATCCGTAATGGCTTCTATGTGCTTCATCGGCTATTACAATTATATTGTCTCTTAAGCTCAAAACCGGAAATTTATCTTCATCATCTTTTAGAGCGAATTTTTGTATAGTAGTAAATATAATCCCACCGCTTGGTTTATTTCTTAGAGTTTCCCTTAAATCGTCAATACTTTCTATTTGGATAGGTTTTTGTTTTAATAGCATTCTTGATTTTGAAAATGTATTTAATAATTGATCGTCTAAATCGTTTCTGTCCGTAATTACAAGAATTGTCGGATTTTTAAGGTCTTTATCTTGAACGATTTTACCTGCTAAAAATACCATAGAAAGACTTTTACCGCTTCCTTGCGTATGCCAAACAATCCCTGCTTTACCGTTTTTTGCATTTTTAATAGCATTAATTGCACGTCTAACTGCATGGAACTGATGGTATCCTGCAATTTTTTTGATAATCTCTTTTTCATCATCTTCAAAGGTAATGAAATTTTGAATATAATCAGTTAAATAGCTCTTTTTGAAAAACCCTTTAATCAATGTTTCAAGCTGATAACTAAAAGGAGCTTCTTTTTCATCATCAACATATTTCCAATACATAAACCTTTCAAAATTAGAGCTAAGAGAGCCTATTTTGGCTTCTATTCCATCGCTAATTATCAAAGCTGCGTTTGGTATGAATAAATCCTCTATATTGTTTTTATATGTTTGTAATTGATTACAAGCGTCAAGTAGTGTAGCGTTTTCATCAGCCGGATTCTTTAATTCCATTACAAATAGAGGCATACCGTTTATGAACACCACAATATCCGGACGATGAGTTTTTTTGCCAATAACTGTAAACTGATTAACTACTAAAAAATCGTTATTTTGCGGACTTTCAAAGTCAATTAGTTTTACTATTTCAGTAGTTTTTTCATCATTTTTTGTAATTTCTACCGGTATTCCCTCACACAGTTTTTTATGAAATTCTCTATTGTTTTGAATGAGGGATGGGAAACTCGGCTTTTTTAGAGAAGCAATCGCTTCTTCAATAGCTTCACTTGGTAAATCGTTTATTTTTGTTAAGGCATTTCTTAATTTGTCCTCTAACAATACCTCGCTATAATCTCTTTCAATTTCACTGCCGTGAATATAGTCATAATCTAACTCTTTTAACCAATCTATTACTAACTCTTCTACTTGGCTTTCAGTTATCATTTTTATTCCTTAAAAATTCTCTAAATTCTCTATAAATTTGTTTGGCTTGCTCTAATGTGATACTTTTAGATTTTAAAAAATCCATTGCTAACCTACTATATAATTTTTGTGTTCCTTTATGCTGATAATATTCTTCTTTGTCTTGAATATTGTATTTCCGTATAACAGCTGTCATATATCCTAGAAATCCACTTGCAGGTAATAAGTTTAATTCTTTAGCTAATTCTTTAGTGGTATAAAAATCATCTTCTAAATTAAACTTAGGAGTAACTATTTCAGCACCTTCAACCTCACCGATAAGTTTTAATGCAGGTGCTCCTTCTTTTTCAACAAATTTTCCTTCCTGAATAAATTTAATATCTTTCAATAACTTTTTATCAATTACAATTTTAGGACCTGCGGATGTGATTTCACCTCTTAATATATCAATTAATGCTACATTTTCCGGACCTATTTTACTAATATTTTCTATATGTTCTAACCACTTTTTTCTTTCATTTTCTATTTTCTCATCAAGTATTTTTTTTAATTCTGGATATTTAATTCTTTGTGTTCTCCCTACATATCTATAAAAAATATCTCCTTCTTTTACTTTTCCTCTATCCATATCTTTTATAGCTACTATTGGTTTATTTTTTGCTTCATTTACTAAAAAAATACCAAATTTTTTACCATCTATCTCAAATAAATCTTTGTCCCATTCTATTTCCGAAGCAAAATGCTCATTTAAAAAATCTGTTATCTTTGCTTCATCAATATTTTCAAATTTATCATTACTCATTCCAATTGGCTCTCTTGGTCTATCTTTAACTCCAAATATTATTATTCCACCTTTTGTATTAGCAAATGCCGCCATTGTTCTGGAATATTCATTCATACTTCCAAAGTTAAAATTTGCTTTATATTCTAATTTTTTACTTTCTCTGTGTTTTAACCTACCATCTTCATTTGTTGAAATAATTTCTAAAAACTCTTCTTTTGTCATGTTATTCCTTTAATCTCCGAGTCATCTACTTCAATCTCTCCATTGATAAGTTTAGGAATAAGTGTATCTCTGAGTTCTTGGAGGGTTTGGATTTCTTCTAAATTTTCAACCGTTTTTTGCAATATTGGATAAATTATTTCGTTCATAGTACTTATCAATTTAGGGGATGGAAGATATGTAGATATTTTTGCAACCTGTTTTGGTTGTGCCCGTTGCCGACTTCCTGTAGTCCCTGTTACTCGAGATTTTATTTCATCCTGAAAAGGTTTAGATGTAATAATTAAATAAACAAAAAAACGCATATCAGATTTATACGGTACAAACTGCATAAATTCTGTGGAACAGATTGCAAAATCAGTATCCTTAATGTTAGGAAGCCATACTCTTGGTATAGTAGGGTTTAATTTTGATACAAGAATGCTATTTTTATGAACCTTATATTTGTTACTTTTAATATTAATACCTTTTTCAAATTCTGGATAATGTTTACTATCATAAGCAGGTATACTGTAATGTTTCCATATTCTCTCCGGAAATTCAAAAGGTTTAACACTTGTAGTGTCAAGCTTTGCAATATTTGAAAAAGGTACTACCTCCCACCCCTTAGGAATCATTCCAACTTCACTCTCAACAAATTCACTTGGAAAAAGTTTTACAATCTCTTCACTTATTCCAAACTCCTTGGCTATTTCGCTATTGCTTTTACCATCTGCTTTTGCTTTTACAATGTCAAAATCAACAAACCACGACTTAAAAATAGCCTTTGCCATCTCTTCAAGTGTTTCGTTTATATTTTGCAATGTTTCAATCTTTTCGTCTATCACAGATAAAATATCCGCTATCTTTTTTTGGATTGGGAGGGGAGGGAGTTTTATTTTCAAGTTAGCTATATCTTCATATGTTATAGATGGGTATGTTGAAACTCTTTGCTCTGCTATTTGTTGTAATTTATCTATAATTTGTTGTTGAGTGAGATAATAGTAAATAAATTTTGGGATTTGATTTAATGTTCTAATAACTATAAATCCTGTAGAGACTACTAAATTATCTTTCGGTTTTTCAATAAATCCATAATGTTTATGATTAGGTCTTACACTTGAAAAAATTATATCTTTTTCTTTTACAAGCCTTCTTGCTCTACTTGGAGCTTTTTTAATATCAAGTTGTTGAAAGTTATTAAATACATTTTCAATTACTGATGAAGTATCTAAATATAAAATATTTTTATATGGATAATTTCTTTTGTTTAAATTGTCAGGATTAAACTCACACACATCCCCTAATCTAACCTCTTTCCACTCACTCATCTTTTTCCTTTTTTGAAGTATATGCTTGTCTTGGACTATTTGGACTTGAAAAATACGGATATAGCTTTTCTTTTGCTACAAGTTCTGAAATATAATCTTTTACTAAGTCTTTGTTTCTATTTAATAGAATTGCTAAAAGCTCAGGTGAAAAATATCCATACTTACAAATATCAGCAATAATTGAATGCATTTTTTCTTTTTTAACTCTTTTTTTATTAGCAATTGGAGCAATTATTTTATTAATTTCTTCTAAAATTTCTGGTGAAATATCTTCTTTTTTATAAAATCTAATACCCTTAGTGTTTTTTATAATATCCTCAGTAGACTTTCTAATACCCCCAGTAGCTTCTGTAACACCCCCAGTAGAAGTTCTAATACCCTCAGTAGATAATTTATATGTTGAACCTTTTCTTACCCCGTCTTTTTGTAAAAAGCCCTCTTCTGTTAGTTTTTTTAATATATTGCTTACATCGCTTGGATGCATGTCTAAAATCTCTAAAATTCTTTTGTGGTTTATTTCTTCTTCAATATAAGCAGTCGCTAAGATTGTAATTTCTTGTTCGTTTAATTCATTAAATTTATTACCAAATATAGTTTTAAGTTCATTAATGGTTTGTTCATCAAATAAATTTATTGTTCTAAGTTCCAATAATGTTTGGGGGTGGTGTTCGTTTTTTTCATATAAAAGAGGTTTAGTCCAATTATATTTGCTCCAACTTTGAAATATTTTTGGTATTCCTGAACCCGCTTTTTCTGCATAACCTATAAGCATAAACATTTTTTGAATGTTTCTATTTCTGCAATCACTCTCTCCACCTTTTATTGCAATTTCAAGTGGTATCCTCATAAGTCCCGGATTTCTAAACCCAAACATATCAGGTCTTTTTACAACTAAAATAGATAGTCTTTCACTATAATCAGCATGAACTAATGCATTAATTAACGCCTCTCTTATAGCTTGATGTATGGGGGTATCTTCTTGTCTTTGAGCGTCTTTTAAACTAAATGGAACTTTTAAATTTTCATATAATTTAACTATAACTTTTCTATAAAAATCAAAAACATTTCCACTCCAAGTTCCATCAGGATATATTCTATCTATCCATCTTTTCTCTGCTATTGCTCTTGGTCTTTCCTGATAATCCACCATATAATATGGGAAAACCTCTTTTATTGCATTTTGTTTTCCAAACATTAAAAGCCCCGCTTTTGTTAAGCCTTCCTCACCTGTTTCTCTATTTTTTCCATAACCTCCAATTCTTCTTAAAAACTCAATATCATCAAAAGCTAAAAAAGGATGGTCAGGCTTATGGGATTTTAATATGTTTCTATAATCATAAAATGTTCTAAGCTCAATATCATCTAATCCAAAATTTTTTAATACTTCACTATCCCGGCTATCTTCTATCTGTTCAGCTAAAAATCTTTTTACACATTCCTCTTTACACTTATAGTCACCTTCACCTTGTCTTATATAAGTTCCGGTTAGGGGATTTTGTCCTTTGAATATTGGCTTTTGTTTTCTGGATGCTCTTGGGACTTTTATCCAAATAATATTTTTTTGTTCTATATTTAAAACTTGGATGTCCTTATTTTTTAAAATATTCAAATTAATTTTTTGCGGATTGTTTAAGGTGTCAAAAAGCTCTTTTATCACACTGTCAGGATTTTTTATACCGACTAATTCAACACTTTCTCCTTTTTCTTCAATACCTAAAAATATATTTCCTCCATTTGTATTTGCCATAGCACTATAAGTTTCCAATAAATCACTTGGCAATTTTCCTTTTCCATTTTTTCCTGTAGCTTTTTTAAACTCTACTTCAAAACTTTCTTTTAAAGCAAAAATATCTTCTTTGGAAGTAATTACAATCATTTCACATCCTCTAATTTAAATCCAAGTTTAGACAAGTTATGTCTAAGGATATCTTCAAGCTCTCTGTTTTTAGCAAGTTCATTTGATAATTTTTTGGTTAATTCTTCCATTTTTTCTTTAAAAGGTGTTTGTTCTTCTTCATTTTCGGCAATACCGACATATCTTCCGGGAGTCAGTATGAAATTTTCTTTTTCAATGTCTTCAAGCGTAGCTATTTTGTAAATGCCTTGCTTATCAACATTTTCACCTTTTCTGAATCTATGAAATATATCTGCTATTTCTTTTATATCAATTTCGGTTAGTTTTCTTTGTTTTCTGTCTATCATTTCTCCAAAATCTCTTGCGTCAATAAACAGTGTTTTGCCTTTTTGAGGTTTGTTTTTATTAAGTATCCAAATTGACGCAGGTATTCCGGTATTGAAAAATAGTTTATCAGGAAGTGCTACAATTGCCTCTACTAAATCAGCTCTGACAATATTTTCTCTTATTGTATTATTG